>Ga0255775_1004090_pt1 | contig 11660 bp, 9 predicted proteins | sample 011ome_26_FD_179973 | JGI IMG/M metagenome (GOLD analysis project Ga0255775, IMG submission 179973) | Coastal salt marsh microbial communities from the Groves Creek Marsh, Skidaway Island, Georgia - 011511BT metaG (version 2) | ecosystem: Environmental > Aquatic > Marine > Intertidal zone > Salt...
CCTAGCATCCATTGCTTCTCTCTGAGAGCGTGAGCCACATATCGGTCACCCACTTTGGAGCGATAAAAAGGAATGGTCATGGCAAGACATTTTTCCTCTAACGCTAAATTTGTCATCTGTGTTCCGACAAGCCCACCTTTAAGCCAGTTTTGTTGTTGATAATAATTCAAAAGGATATATAAAATTTGATCGCCATCAATAATCTCGCCATCCTGATTAACAACCAAAATCCGGTCTCCGTCTCCATCAAAAGCTATTCCGAGATCTGCTTGGTTTTGCTTAACAGCGTTTACCAAAGACGAAGGATGATTAGATCCTGCCTCCCTATTAATGTTTAACCCATCAGGCTCAACGTTTATAGCAATAATATTTGCACCTAAACTTCGAAAAATTTTTGGAGCGACCTGATAAGTTGCGCCGTGAGCACAATCAATAACAACTTTATAACGCTTAAAATCGAGCTCTTTAGGAACAGTATTTAAGCAAAAACGGATATATCTTTCATATGCATCATCAAGTCGCCTGGCTTTTCCAAGGTTTTCTGGTGCAACAAGCACGAGATCTTTATCTAATAATTCTTCAATTTCAACTTCAGTTTCTTCAGCTAATTTTGTTCCAAGCCTTGTAAAAATTTTAATTCCGTTATCATCGAAAGGATTGTGTGAAGCCGTAATTGCCACCCCAATTTCTGCGTCAAGTTTCTGCGTCAAGTAAGCAATAGCTGGAGTAGGAATTGGTCCAGTTAAATAAGTATCAACTCCAGCAGCAGAAAAACCTGCCTCCAAGGCTGACTCAAACATGTAGCCTGAGATACGTGTATCTTTTCCAATTACAACAGTCGGGTTATTTTTTGATTTGTGGTGCTTTGTTAAAATAAGGCCAGTAGCATAAGCTAGCCTAACAAAAAAATCAGGAGTAATTGGATATACCCCCGTTTTACCTCGAATACCATCAGTTCCAAAAAAACGTTTTTTCATAAGCTTAACTCAAAAATTCAACTGCTTTTTTAGTCTCATTCACGTCATGCACGCGAAGAATACTTGCGCCATTTTTAGCAGCCACTGCAGCAAGAATGGCACTTGCCTGAATGATATCATTCTCATTAGGGCCGAAGATATTTTTTATTAAAGATTTTCTTGAAATGCCTACCAAAAGATTGTGATGTATTTTTGATATTCTTTTTATATTTTGGAACAATAATAAATTATCCTCATGGCTTTTTCCGAAGCCAAAGCCAGGGTCAACGACAATCCTATCAGGCGAAACTTTATTATTAATTAGCAATTGTTTACGTTGATTTAAAAACTCAAGTACTTCTTCCACGACATCTTCATAATAAGGGTTATCCTGCATAGTCTCTGGTGAACCCTGCATATGCATTAAGCAAATATCACATTGAGAATTTAAAAAAGTCTTTAGAGAATTATTATTCTGCAAAGCTCTAACATCATTAATCATATTAATACCTAAATCTATACCGACTTGCATAACCTCGGTCTTACTTGTGTCCAGTGATAAATAAACATCCTGGTTTTGTTTCAGCGCTTTGATTACTGGAGCTACTCGCCTTATTTCCTCCTCGACAGATACTTTTGATGCCCCAGGCCTTGTGGATTCACCGCCAATATCAATAATATCAGCGCCTGCATCAATCATTTTATAAGCAGATTGAACGGCATCATCCACATTCAAATACAGACCACCATCCGAAAATGAATCTGGAGTGACATTTAGAATACCCATAATTAATGGGCCTTTTTTAACTGATATGAGATGCTTGAGGGTCAATGCAAAAAAGGAGCTTACAGCCCCTTTTTCTCCATCTTAATTTTTAGCGGTTGGTTGTGGACTCACGGTTCCGCTGGCACCCGCTGATCCGCCGCCACCCTTAGAAGGCTTGCTATCATAACCCTTAGAAGGTTTTGGTGGTCGTACTTTTTTACCCGCCATGATGTCATTAATTTGGTCACTGTCAATAGTTTCAAAATCTAGCAACGCCTTCGCCATAGCTTCGATTTTCTTTTTGTTCTTTTCGATAAGCTTTCTGGCAACTGAATATTGCTCATCTAAGATGCGCTTGATTTCAGCGTCCACTTTTTGCTGCGTTGCCTCTGATATTGATTTTGAAGACATTGACATGAAAGCATCGTTCTCAGAATCAGCGTAAACCATTGTGCCTAACTTATCCGACATACCATATTTCGTTACCATATCTCTGGCAAGTTTTGTTGCCCGTTCAAAGTCATTTGCAGCACCCGTCGACATTTGTTTCATAAAGACCTCCTCAGCAATTCGCCCTCCAAAGAGTATTGCGATCTCTTCAAGCATTTTTTCCTTAAAATTACTAAATCGATCAAATTCTGGAAGCTGCCAAGTTAAACCTAAGGCCCAACCACGAGGCATGATGGTAACTTTATGAACAGGATCAGCATTAGGTAATAATTTTGCAACAACAGCATGGCCGGATTCATGGTACGCAGTATTTCGTCTTTCTTCCTCGCGCATAACCATAGACTTTCTTTCAGGGCCCATATAAATTTTATCTTTTGCTTGTTCAAAATCTTCCATATCAACACTGCGTTTATTGCGACGGGCAGCAAAGAGTGCTGCTTCGTTAACTAGGTTAGCAAGATCCGCACCCGAAAACCCTGGGGTTCCGCGCGCTAAAATATCTGCTTTTACATCTGAATCCATAGGAATTTTGCGCATGTGTACATGCAGGATTTCCTCTCTCCCTTTAATATCTGGAAGCGAAACAGCAACCTGCCTATCAAAACGTCCTGGTCTAAGTAGCGCCTTGTCCAAAACATCTGCGCGGTTAGTTGCAGCGATAACAATAACTCCTGAATTTGCCTCAAAACCATCTAATTCAACAAGAAGTTGATTCAAGGTTTGCTCACGCTCATCATTGCCACCACCCATACCAGCACCTCGATGACGTCCAACTGCATCAATTTCATCAATAAAAATAATGCAAGGTGAATTTTTCTTTGCTTGCTCAAACATATCTCTAACTCTCGCCGCACCAACACCGACAAACATCTCAACAAAGTCTGAACCAGAAATCGTAAAGAAAGGAACCTTCGCTTCGCCCGCAATTGCTCTTGCAAGAAGTGTTTTACCTGTTCCAGGAGGGCCAACCATTAGAACGCCTCGTGGAATCCGGCCACCTAATTTGTGAAATTTAGAAGGATCTTTTAAGAAATCAACAAGCTCATGAACCTCTTCCTTAGCTTCGTCGCAACCGGCAACATCAGCAAATGTGGTTTTATTATTGGTTTGGTCGAGTTGTCGCGCTTTACTTTTACCAAATGAAAATGGGCCTCCACCTTTGCCTCCGCCCTGCATTTGCTTCATGAAAAATATCCATACCCCAACTAATAGAATCATCGGAAACCAAGATATAAATATACTCATCAGCAAAGATTGTTGCTCTTTTGGTTTTGCATCAACCACAACATTGTTTTTCAGAAGGTCAGACACTAACCATGGGTCAGATGGAGCGTTTGTTGTAAATCGCTTGCCGTCAACAGTCACGCCAGTTATGGTATTTTGCTCATCATTAATTTGTACATTAGCAATGTTTCCAGCTTTTACTTCAGCCATAAACTGAGAATAGACAAGTTTATTTTCAAATCTGGATGAGCCAGAAAATTGATTAAATATTGTCATCATAATAAGGCCTATGACAATCCATAATGCAATACTCTTGAGTGTATTATTATTCAATTCGAATGCCTTTGTTAATTAGTTATATATATTTTAAACCAGTTTTAAAATAAAATCAGTTTGATAGAAACTCACTACCATAGATAAAAATTTCAGAACTACGATCCCGTGAGGCCTTAGGTTTAAAAGTAGTGACTATTTTAAATTGCCGCTTCACTTCGCCAAGAAATTTTTCAAAATCAGCTCCTACAAAAGACTTGACCAAAAAATGTCCATTCGGTTTCAACCATTTTAGCGAAAAATCCAATGCTAGCTCATTTAGATAGATTATACCCAGCTGATCTTTAACCTTTATACCACTTATATTGGGGGCCATATCTGAAATAACAAGGTCTAGTTTATCATTTTCAAGTAATTTTTCTATTTTCTGTAACACTAACTGTTCTCTGAAGTCGCCTTGAATAAACTCGACATTTTTAATGTTTTGCATCTCAAGAATATCTAAAGCAACTATTCGTCCCGATTTTCCGATTAAACGTGATAAAACTTCAGACCAACTGCCAGGGGCTGCACCTAAATCAACTGCGCGTGAATCGTGTTTAATAAATTTGAATTTTTCATTTGCTTGAATCAATTTAAAAGCGGCCCTAGATCTATAACCTTGCTTTTGTGCCTCTTGAACATAAAAATCATCTACATGCTCATGCATCCAATTTTTGCTAGTTTTCGTTCGTTTCATCTGTTATGATTCGCTAAAATATGCTTACTTCGAAAAAAATCGCTTATCTTAAAGCCCTATCACATCATAAAAAACCCATTGTTACAATTGGCAATAAAGGTTTAACCGAAAGCGTTTTAAATGAGATTCATGTTGGGCTAAAAGCTCATGAGCTTATTAAAATTCAAGTATCGGGTGATGATCGCCAAGCTAGGATTAAATTATTGCAAGAAATCTGTAAGGCTTCTGGCGCTGAACCGATCAATCACATTGGTAAGTTACTGGTAATTTACCAACAAAGTGATAAGAAATTAATTGATTTGCCAGACTGAATTAGCGTATTTTTAAAATTAAAAGTATCCCTAAAATACATTCAATTAAATAGCTAATGCTTGCTATGCCATGCCATGTACTGAATCGATCAGCAAAAACACTCTCCATTACTTCTTTGGATAGGGCATCCACTTTAAATGAATCTAATAAGGGCTGAATGCCAAAGTAATTTAAAAGAATTAAACTCGTAATTAATAAGAGAAGCCAAAAAACAGACTCCTTTAAAAACTTAAATCTATTAAGTTTAAAATTTGTCAGAATAATGAAAATTGCACTAGCAAATCCAAAATAATTCATGAATTGGAACATATCTGCAGCAAGATTTCCTGCGATATATGAGCTTGGAATTTTTTCAAATAAGATGATCGTTACCATTAGCATGGTCCAAAGCCCACCAATCCAAAGTGTAGCGATAATGATATTAAGATTTTTTAAGAAACTAGACATAAGAGACTTTTAAAACTTCATAATTTTTTAGACCACCGGGTGTTTCAAACTCAATAATTTCACCCTCTTCTTTACCAATTAATGCTTTAGCTAGGGGAGAATTAATTGAAATCTTGTTGTCCTTAATACTAGACTCATCATCACCGACAATTTGATAGGTTGATTTCACTTCATCGTCTAGATCCTCAATCTCAACAGTCGCACCAAATACGCAGCGTCCATCAGCATTAATAGAAGAGGGATCAATTACTTCTGCTTGTGATATTTTTGCTTCAATTTCGGCTATTCGACCCTCAATGAATCCTTGTCTTTCTTTTGCAGATTCATACTCAGCATTCTCAGATAAGTCACCCTGAGCTCTTGCCTCAGCAATTGCTTCGATAATTTTAGGTCGATCACTACTTTTTAATTGCTGTAATTCTTTTTTTAGAGCTTCAAGACCATTTCGGGTCATTGGGATTTGAGCCATTTAGAGTTCCAAATTTTAATAAATTTTGAGTTTACGTGCGAAGTTTATTTTATGCCTATGAATTATGCAAGCTTTGCAGGGGCATAACATGAAACTCATCGGCGTAACTCATACCAATACAGGCAGCTCGAGCACCAGCTAGAGTTGTGTAGTAAGTTACTTTATTTTGTAGTGCATTTCGTCTGATCTCATAGGAATCCGCAATTGCTTTTTTATCCTCTGTGATGTTTACAATAAAATCAATCTCATCATTTTTAATCATATCTACAATATGTGGCCTACCCTCTGCAACTTTGTTTACTGACTCAACCTTTAGGCCATGCTCTTTTATCGCTCTTGCCGTACCTTTGGTTGCAACAAGCTCAAAACCTAATGCCGACAGTGATTTTGCAATATCAATACACTCATAATGATCTTCACGTCTAACACTTAAAAATGCTTTACCACTTTTTGGTAAATTCATAGAGGCAGCAAGTTGAGATTTAATAAATGCTTCAGCAAATGTGGGGCCAACGCCCATCACCTCTCCAGTTGATTTCATTTCTGGCCCCAAAATGGTATCAACACCTGGAAATTTAATAAATGGAAACACTGCCTCTTTTACCGAAAAGAAACTTGGCTTAATTTCATGGGTAAACTTTTGACTTGCAAGAGAGATGCCAGCCATACAATTGGCAGCAATTTTGGCTAATGGTTTACCAATAGCTTTTGATACAAAAGGCACTGTTCTTGAGGCCCTAGGGTTTACTTCAAGCACATAAATCGTTTTATCTTGTATAGCAAACTGAATATTCATCAAGCCAACAACATTTAAGGCTTTAGCCAATTTCTTTGTTTGTTCAATAATGCGATCTTGTATTTTATTATCTAAACTAAAGGGTGGGAGAGAACAAGCAGAATCACCAGAGTGAACCCCTGCTTGCTCAATATGCTCCATTATTCCTCCAATCACGATATCTTTACCGTCGGACAAAGCATCTACATCAACCTCAATTGCATCATTCAAAAAACGATCCAAAAGAACTGGTGAATCATTTGATACTTTCACGGCCTCTCGCATGTATCTCTCTAAATCAGATCTCTCGTGAACAATTTCCATAGCCCTGCCACCCAATACGTAACTTGGCCTGACAACAAGTGGGTATCCAATTTCTTCGGCTAATTTTATAGCCTGCTCTGATGTTTTAGCTGTGCGATTTGGTGGCTGTTTCAAATTTAATTTAGTTAAAATTGCCTGGAATCTTTCTCTATCCTCAGCAGCATCAATGTCATCGGGTAATGTTCCGATGATAGGAACGCCCTCAGCAAATAAAGCTTTTGCGAGTTTTAGTGGGGTTTGTCCTCCATACTGGACAATCACACCTAGTGGATTTTCTTTGGCTACAATCTCCAGCACATCTTCAAGCGTAACAGGCTCAAAATATAAGCGATTTGATATGTCGTAATCTGTCGAAACAGTCTCAGGATTGCAGTTTATCATTATCGTTTCAAAACCATTTTCCCTCAGCGCAAGTGAGGCATGAACACAACAATAATCAAACTCAATGCCCTGCCCAATTCGATTGGGTCCGCCACCAATAATGATAATTTTTTTATTTTGTGTTGGCTCCGCCTCGCAAAATGGCTCATAAGTTGAATAAAGGTAGGCTGTATTTGTCTTAAACTCTGCAGCACAAGTATCAACCCTTTTATAAACAGGGTGTACTTTTTTTGATTGTCTCATTTGCCTGATCTTTGATTCAGGCAAGTTCACTAAATGCGCGATTCGGGAATCGGAAAAACCTAACCTTTTGATTTCAAGGAAATCATCTTTGCCTAATTTAGAGAAATTTAATTGTTTAATGATTACCTCATTATCCACAATATTTTTTATTTGCTTCAAAAACCAAGGATCAATACTTGAGTTCTGAAAAATGGACTCTAGATCTAACCCTACTCGCATTGCATCAGCAACATACCAAATTCTATTTGGACCTGGTTGCCTTAACTCTCTGATAATTTCATCTTTATCACTTGATAACGACACCAAACCATCTACACCAATTTCTAGGCCTCTTAATGCTTTTTGTAATGACTCTTGAAATGTTCTGCCAATTGCCATTACCTCACCTACCGATTTCATTTGTGTGGTTAAACGTGAATCAGCTTTGGGAAATTTTTCGAATGCAAATCTTGGTATTTTTGTAACAACATAATCGATCGTGGGTTCAAACGATGCCGGAGTCAAGCCACCTGTAATATCATTTCTTAATTCATCCAAGGTATACCCAACAGCAAGTTTTGCAGCAATTTTTGCGATAGGAAATCCAGTTGCTTTTGAGGCCAATGCCGATGACCTGGATACCCGAGGATTCATCTCAATTACTACCATTCTTCCATCCTTGGGATTGATGGCAAACTGAACATTAGATCCTCCAGTATCTACCCCTATCTCTCTTAATACATTTATGGAGGCAGACCGCATGATCTGATACTCTTTATCGGTTAGAGTTTGCGAAGGTGCAACAGTAATAGAGTCTCCCGTATGAACACCCATAGGATCTAAATTTTCAATAGAGCAGATAATAATACAATTATCGTTAGAGTCACGAACTACCTCCATCTCGTATTCTTTCCAGCCCAGTAAAGACTCCTCAATCAATAACTCGTTAGTCGGTGACGCATCAAGGCCACGCTCACAAATTTCCATAAATTCATTTTTATTGTAAGCAATACCCCCACCACTTCCCCCCATTGTAAAAGAGGGTCTAATAATAACTGGAAAACCAATACTTGCTTGAACCTGAAATGCTTCTTCCATACTGTGTGCCACCGCAGATCTTGCTGAAGCAAGGCCAATTTTTGTCATAGCCTCTTTGAATTGCTGTCTATCTTCAGCTTTATCGATCGCTTCTTTTTTTGCACCAATTAACTCAACATTAAATTTTTTTAAAACGCCCTCGCGATCGAGATCTAGAGCACAATTTAGAGCAGTCTGCCCCCCCATCGTGGGCAGCAAAGCATCTGGTTTTTCTTTTTCAATAATCTTGCTTACTATTTGCCACTGAATTGGCTCAATATAGGTTGCATCAGCCATATTGGGGTCTGTCATAATTGTTGCGGGGTTCGAATTGACGAGAATAACTCGATAGCCCTCTTCTTTGAGAGCTTTACAGGCCTGAGCCCCTGAGTAATCAAATTCGCATGCTTGCCCAATAACAATTGGGCCTGCACCGATAATCATAATTGATTTTATATCTGTACGCTTAGTCATACCTGATCTTTATTAGCTGACATTGTTTTTATAAATCTATCAAAGAGATAACTCATTTCATGAGGCCCGGGACTTGCTTCGGGATGTCCTTGAAAACTAAAAGCAGGTTTGTCAACAATTTCAATACCCTGAATTGTGCCATCGAACAAAGATCTATGAGTTACCTTTATTTGTTTTGGTAACTCTTCATCGACAGTGAATCCATGATTTTGACTTGTAATAAATACTTTTTGATTCACTAAGTCCTGCACAGGGTGATTTGCTCCATGATGCCCAAATTTCATTTTTTTTGTTGAAGCACCTGCTGCCAATGCAAGTAATTGATGGCCAAGACATATACCAAAGATAGGTATGCCAATTTCAAGAAAGTCTTGAATATTTTTGATCGCATAGTCACATGGCTCTGGATCACCCGGTCCATTTGATAGAAAAATACCGTCTGGATTTAATTTCATTATTTCTTTTGAATCAGTATTTGCAGGAACAACTGTGACACGACAACCTCTTGAAACCAACATTCTTAGAATATTTTTTTTAACCCCATAATCGTAAGCAACAACATGAAAGAATGCTTTATCACTGTTGGTAAAACCATGCCCTAACGACCATTCCCCTTCATCAAATAAATATTTTTTGTTTGTTGAAACGATTTTAGCTAAATCCATCCCCGTTAAACCAGGAAAACTTTTGGCGTTTTTTAATGCATCTTGTTTATTAAGTTCAGTTGAGATACACCCAGCTTGCGCGCCTTTTTCACGGATATATTTTGTAAGTTGCCTAGTGTCAATATCCGCAATTGCAACAATATCTTTTTGCACTAAATAACTAGATAAATCTGCTTCACTTCTAAAATTCGAATTGGTAAGGGAAAGGTCTCGAATAATAAGGCCATTGGCATAAATGCTGTTTGATTCTGAATCCTCAAAATTTATACCAGTATTGCCGATGTGGGGATAAGTTAAGCAAACTATTTGTTGTGAATAAGAAGGATCCGTTAAAATCTCTTGATAACCCGTCATAGATGTATTAAAAACTACTTCACCTATTGTCTTTCCGTCTGCCCCAATTGACTTTCCCCGAAACTCTGTCCCGTCTGCAAGCACTAATATGGCAGGCTTTTGATGCAAAAAAAATGACTCCTGAGATAGTTATCGCTAGATAAAACAAACGGGTGGATAAATCCTCCCGTTCATCGTGAATTATAAATCATTGCCTCCACATGGGCAATTCATAATTATTTTTATTTACGTATAGCTAGAACATCTGCCATATCAAAAAGTCCATGATCATATTTTGATATAAATTTAGATGCACGTAATGCTCCTTTAGCAAAAGTTGAGCGATTGCTTGCCTTATGAGTTAGCTCAATTCTCTCACCCTCACCCGCGAATAAAACAGTATGGTCGCCAACAATGTCCCCTCCACGTATTGTGGAAAAACCAATATCCGAAATGTTCCTTGGTGGCATATTACCCTCACGATGGAAAACCCCATTTTGTTTCAAATTTCTCTTTGTTGCCTGCGCGACAGCCTCACCCAACCTCAAGGCAGTTCCCGAAGGGGCATCAACCTTGTAACGGTGATGGGCTTCAATAATTTCAATATCAAAATCGTGCTCTAAAATAGAGGCAGCTTGCTCAACCAAAGCTATGAGTAAATTAACTCCGACACTCATATTTGGAGCAAAACAAATAGCAATTTTTTCACTGGCATTTTTTATAATTTTTTTTTGTTCCTCATTAAAACCAGTTGTCCCCAACACATAACTTGTGTTCGATTTGATACAAAAATTTAAGTAATCGATACTTGCTTCTGGCCTTGTAAAATCAATAAGGACATCCGCTTTTGTAATTTTTTCTAATTCTGCAGAAATATTAACGTTGGTTTGAAGACCTAATTTTTCTCCAGCATCTCGACCGATATTGGAGCAATTTGGATGATCAACCGCACCCACAAGATGAAGGCTTTCATCACTTACAATTTCATTAATCAGTGTTTGGCCCATTTTTCCCGTAGCCCCTACAACAATAACCTTTAACTTTTTATCCATAACTAAAAACCAATTTTCTCAAGTAGTTGATCGAAATATTCTTCACTATTTTCCTCTTTCGTTTCTATTATATCGCTTTTAGTTTCCTCATTTACTATCTCTGGATTAGATTCCGTTCCAGCTTTTTCCTCTGCAGGGAATTCTTTTTCCCCTCCAATATCTTCAAGTAAATCTTGTTGAATATTTTGATTAATTGATTCTTCGGAATTAATCTCAAACGTTTCATTAACATAATCTTGCTCTATGTTTTTTGCAGGCTCATTAAATTGAAGATTTTTCTCATCTTGTTGTTGTTTTATGCCCTCTGGCATGACATTATTTTTATCAATTGCCTTTGTCTCACTATCCTCAATAAATTGACGTTCCTCCAAGATAGTTTTTTCCTTTGTTGGTATGGTGTTACGGGTATCTTCAGCATTAATTTTTTGAGGTTGTTGGGGGCTCTCTAATTTTGGCTCTGAATCTACTTGTCTTACCTTTTCAGGCGATTTGATTGTTTTTTCCTCGAGTATTTCAGATTCATCGTCTTCCCAAAACTTCAGATTATCAATCCAGCTTTCATCGTCCTTTTTATTGACCGAATTATCAACCTCAATGACTTTAGTTTCAGATTGGGTATTCTCATTACCACCTTGGCTAGGAATAACTTCTCCAGTAATACTCTTCAAAAGATCCTTCTCAAAATTAAGAATAACGTGTCGTCTTTCCACTTTTTTGCCAT
>Ga0255775_1004102_pt1 | contig 11640 bp, 10 predicted proteins | sample 011ome_26_FD_179973 | JGI IMG/M metagenome (GOLD analysis project Ga0255775, IMG submission 179973) | Coastal salt marsh microbial communities from the Groves Creek Marsh, Skidaway Island, Georgia - 011511BT metaG (version 2) | ecosystem: Environmental > Aquatic > Marine > Intertidal zone > Salt...
TCGCCTCTCACGTCATAGACTCGCTAAAACTGACCGGACTGCTGGCTATCGAAATGTTTCTAGACACCAGCAATAAACTTTGGGTCAATGAAGTCGCTCCTCGTCCGCATAACAGCGGGCACCATACGATCGAAAGCATCGTCACCTCTCAATACGAGCAGCTCCTTCGGGCCATCTTTGGATTTCCGCTAGGAAGTACTCACATAAAGATGCCCTCTGCCATGATCAATCTTCTAGGAGAACCCGGAGTGGAAGGTCCTGTAAAATACGAGGGACTCTCGCAATGCCTGGAGGAAGAGGGAGTGAAAGTTCACCTCTACGGGAAAAAAACCACAAAGCCCTTTCGAAAAATGGGCCATATAACGATCCTTGCCCCGACCCTGGAAGAGGCGAAAGCGAAAGCGAAAACCGTTAAAAGCAAACTGAAAGTAACATCATGGAAGAGCCACTAGTAAGCATCATAATGGGTTCAGACTCCGATCTGAATGTAATGCAACCGGCCGCAGATATTCTGGAATCCTTCCGAATACCCTTCGAAATGACCATCGTGTCCGCCCACCGTACCCCTGACAGACTCTATTCGTATTCAAAGTCTGCCCACGAAAGGGGGATAAAAGTCATTATCGCCGGTGCTGGAGGAGCGGCTCACCTTCCGGGCATGGCGGCTGCAATTTCGCCGCTACCCGTTATCGGCGTACCGGTAAAGTCTTCGAATTCTATCGATGGCTGGGATTCCGTACTCTCAATCCTCCAAATGCCGGGTGGCGTTCCCGTAGCTACTGTAGCCCTAAACGGGGCGAAGAACGCGGGTCTTCTCGCGGTTCAAATCCTTTCCACTGCCAACGATGCGCTCCGCGACCTGCTCATTGAGTATAAAGAAGGACTCAGCGCAGAAGTTCATAGGAAATTGGAGAATTTCAATAAATAGTAGCCCCACCCAGCTTCCATGGCGGGCCCTGATGAAACGTCGACGGTTACTTAAAATCGAAGCGAACCGATGAGGGTAGTTCCGCCAAGAAATGCTGAATGGCGTTGGATGCTTGCCTTTTCAGAAGCATCGATTACCCATGAAAGGACAAATCTTAATGAGCTTATCTAATAGTGTTAGAAATTCGATCCTTTCAGCATTGCAGCCCACCCATAAATTCGGGTTGTCAGTGAACAAAACAAGATGCCTTTAAACCAATGCTATTAGCATTTATCGGCGCTGTCGCCTTCACCATCGGAGCCTCATTCTATTGCTCTTTGATGGAATCCCTAATCCTGAGCACAACCGTCGCCGAGATTGAAGGTTTGAAGAAAACCAGACCTCGCAAAGGCGCGAAACTCGAGCACTTGAAGATCGACCTTCCAAATACGATCTCTGCAATTCTCACTCTCAACACCATCGCCAATACTGCTGGTACCGCGGTAGTGGGAGGACTGGCAGTCATAATGTGGGGAAATGCCGTCATCGGGATTATCACGGGGGCAATGACTTTGGGAGTTCTTATTTTTTCCGAGATCATTCCAAAAAACCTCGGAGTTGTCTACCGGACACAGCTCCATCCATGGGTTGTAAACTCCCTCGTCGTATTGCGAATCTTGATGGCACCAGTCACCTATATGGCCAATGCCTCAATCAAGCTAGTAGTAAAAGGTGACATCGAAACTGATCCAGATGCAGATGAGAAAGAGATTATTCTCTTAGCGGAAAAGGGAGCAAAAGAAGGAAGCCTCACTTCGGATGAGTCTGACATGGTCACCAACGCCCTCAAACTTGACGAGGTACAGGTAAGTGAAATCATGACTCCCCGAGTCGTCGTCACCGCTTTGGAAAAGTCTCTTACAGTTGAGGAAGTCTTCAAGAAGACACCACACTTACACTTTGCCCGGATACCCGTCTTCGACGAAGAGCTCGACAACATCGTAGGTATCGTTCGGAGACGAGACTTGCTCACGCAAATAGCAGACGACAACGACGAGGTGAGACTCTCTGACATAATGGATGATGTTCGTTTCGTACCCGAAACCGTAACTGCCTATTCCGCGCTACAGTCTATGCTGAAGTCTCACCAGCAACTGCTGGCCGTGGTCGACGAGTTCGGATCACTTGCGGGTGTCGTTACCATGGAAGACATAATGGAGTCGATTCTAGGCAGAGAGATTTTTGAAAAGGATGACGTTGCTATCGACATGCGCGAGCTCGCACGGAATGAGAACAGTGAGGCGAATGATCCGCTCACCCACAAGGAATCCTAAGTACACCTGTCATGGAGCTTTTAAGGGTCTTCGCCTATCACGTACATCAGCCCCGTCCCTTTCTGATACAGTTCACGGAGACTTTTGGGATTCGATACTATGGTCTCGCTTATATTCTCGGATTCCTCGTGGGCGCCTGGCTATTGAGCCGTTACTACAAAAAAGGGCTGTCACCCTACAACTCGGAACAGCAAACGGATCTTTTTGTGGCACTCATTATCGGAGTGGTTGCTGGCGGTAGAGTTGGGTATTTTCTTTTTTACACTCCAGAACTCATTTTGTCCGAACCGTGGAAGGTTTTTTTCGTTTGGGAAGGAGGTATGGCCAGCCATGGCGGGTTCATCGGCGTCGCAGTCGCTACGCTGTACATCGCCCGGAAACACAAGCAGTCGTTTTGGCTAACTGCAGATCTCGTCTGCTCGCTGGCACCGGCAGGATTGCTTTTCGGCCGGATCGCCAACTACCTTAACGGAGAACTTTGGGGGAAAGTGACTGACGTTTCATGGGCCATTCTTTTCTCAACTGCCCCCGACGGAGGCACTCTGCCTCGCCATCCTTCGCAATTGTACGAGGCTGCTCTGGAGGGTCTGTTCATGCTACTGTATTCCCAATACCGTATCTGGAAAACCCCTACTCTAAAAAGGCATCCAGGATCGCTCGTGGGAGAATTTTTGCTGGTCTACTCCATTTTACGGGTCGTGGGAGAGCAGTTTAGAGAACCGGACGCCGCTCTCACACTCGGCCTCAGCCGAGGCACCACCCTCTCGATTCTTATGGGCCTAGCGGGGCTAGCTATCGCCATCAGCGCCCGTAAGCAAACCAGCCAATCGAGTAAAAAATCCTAAACGCGCTTTCAAAACCCGAGCCACAGGCGAAGCGCTAGATTCATCACCACGCTGGTGGCGAGGGCGGCTACGACATCGTCAATAACGACTCCAAATCCACCATAATAACGCTGTAGCTTCTTTATTCCCAAAGGCTTAAGAATATCGAAAAACCGGAAAACGAGGAACGTTCCCAAAAGCACAACGGCTCCGTGACCCTCGGCGATGAAAGGTTTGAGCCCAATAAAGCAAATGGGCATGGCTACGACTTCGTCAATAATCACCTCTCCAGGATCCACTTTCTTTAATCGCTTCTCCGCCTCCCCACATATTCCAACCGCAAAGTAGCAGCTTGCCACCATGAGGATGGCCCCAACAAAATTATTTGTCGGGTAAAAGAGCACCAGGTACAGTAGCACTCCCGCAGCCGAACCCCACGTCCCCGGAGCCTTAAAGTCGCCTAGACTTCCCAACGTTGCTGCCTTAAGAACAACGTGCGTCGGCCAATATCGAGCCCATCTCGGATTCCGCATCATAAAGCCTATTTATCGCCTTCCAGAAACACGAGCTCACCATACTTCTTGAAGTACTTGGCACCCGAATACAGCGTCATGAATACGCATAGTCCGAAAAGTATCAATCCTATCCAATTCAGAACTTCAGCAGTTTGCGTCGTCCACCCATCAACCTCAGAGCCGAAGTCTTTTCTGAAGACGGCCTCGAGCAGGAAAGCGCCTACTGCCAAGATTTGCGTAACCGTTTTCTGTTTACCTGAACTCTCGGCCGACACGACAACCCCTTTGGTCGCCGCCACCAAACGCATGCCTGTTATCATAAATTCTCTCCCGAGGATTAGCAGAACAAGGAAAATGTGCACTTGCCCAATATCCACGAGGGCAATCATCAAACCGAGCATTAGAATTTTATCAGTCAACGCATCCATGAGAATGCCAAAGTTCGACACGATCCCTTGCTTGCGAGCCACGTACCCATCTAGCCAGTCAGTCAATCCGGCGATTACGAACATTGCAAAAGCGCCGGTTGCCGCCCACATAAAGTCCTCCCGCATGAGCCACACAATCAGGAACATCAACGGGATCCGTGAAAGTGTCAGAATGTTAGGTAGATTCATGAAACCGCACTCAAAGCGCATCTATCAACAAAGTAAAGCTTCAGACACGTGGAATCGGGCAGATGTAAACATTTCGTTGCAAAAAGCTTACCTATAGATTCCCATTTGCACGGTTTATGAAAGTCTGTATTTACCCGGGCACCTTTGATCCCATTACACACGGCCATTTAGACGTTCTCGAGAGAGCGTGTCGCCTCTTTGACAGTGTGATCATTGCGATTGCCGAAAACCGTGACAAACAGCCGTTTTTCACCGCGGAAGAACGTCTCGACCTTGTAAACCAAAATCTCGAGAAGTTTCCAAAGGCCTCCGCCATGGTTTTTAGCGGTCTGCTCATCGATTTTGCCAAGACTCAAAACGCATCTGTCATTATTCGCGGACTAAGAGCCGTATCCGATTTCGAATTCGAGTTTCAAATGGCAAATATGAACCGGCACCTCGGACCTGGAATCGAGACGATTCTCGTAATGACCAAAGAGGGCTATAACTACACCAGCTCTACCTTGGTCAAGCAAGTGGCCGAGTACGGAGCAGACGTGAGCGAGTTTGTTCCGAGCAATGTGGTGGAAGCCCTCAAGGCAAAGCTAGGCTAGCATTTTGACGGCTTGCAACGCCACCGCAAGACTAGAGCAACCGTCCGACGAAAGGAATACCGGCAATGCCCTTCGTATCCTCATTGCATCTATACCCGATAAAGTCATGCCGCCCAGTTGACGTGAAATTGTTTTCGCTCGATCCACTCGGCCCTGTGGGCGACCGGAGATGGATGATCGTCGCGAACGATTCCTCGGGAACCTTTCTCAGTCAGCGAACCCATCCACGGCTCGCTTTAATCGATGTTAAAATCGTCAGTGGAGGGACGATTGAAATCAGTCTCCCGAATCGCGCACCCTTCCAATCCACCATTCAAGTCTCCTCTCCTACGCTCAAGACAGCAACCGTTTGGGGAAGCCAAGTCGTCGCCCAAGATGCAGGTGATGCGGCTTCTGTATAGCTCAGCCAATTCCTAGGTGAGGATGTGCGCCTCGTGGGAATCGATAACGACTACCAGAGGTTCATCAGAGGTTCTGACATTGATCAAACGAGCTTAGCCGATGGCTACCCCTTTCTAATTCTATCCAGACCTTCCCTCGATGACTTAAACGAACGCCTCGACTTCCCCGTCGAGATATCCCGTTTTCGTCCCAATATTGTTGTAGATGGCTGCGACCCCTACGAGGAGGATAGCTGGTCTCGTATCAAAATCGGCAATTGCCTGCTTAGAGCTTCTAGCCCCTGCACCCGATGCGTGATCACGACACTTGACCCTAATACTGGACAACAACAAGGGAAAGAGCCGCTGCGCACTTTAGCTCAATATCGGAAGACGGAACAAGGTGTCATTTTCGGACAAAACTTTACGAACGAGTCTAAATCAGGGCAAATTGAGATTGGTATGGAAATCCAGATTCTCTAGCTAGGAATTATCCCCGGCAAGGATCGACATCATTTCATCGTATACATGAGGATTCGCAGCCAGATTAGCGTATCCACGTATCTCGGGCAATTCATCCCTTTTGTTTTCGTCGAAAAAGCCATATTTGGCCCCCGCTTCAATCGCGATCAATTTTCCAGCGCTTAGGTCCCATGCTTTGAGATCCTCTTCGTAATAGCCATCTATACGCCCACATGCTACCCAGCAAAGATCAAACGCGCAAGAACCGGACCTCCTTATGTCTCTACATCTTTTCCGAATATCTCCTAGTCTTGCGACCAACCGGTCAATTCCCTCCCACCCGTGAGGAAATCCGGTTGCGACAAGCGAGTTTTCTAGGAGATCCGTATCACTCACGTGTATACATTTATCGTTTAAGAACGCCCCTTCATTCTTGATACTCACAAAAATCTCTCCAAGCGCGGGGCAATTCACAACCCCTACTTGAATCTGGCCATTCATACAAAAAGCGATCGAAATGCAAAACTGAAAGTGGCCTCGGGCATAACCGACCGTGCCGTCAATCGGATCGATAATCCAGGTTGGACTCACTAAATTTGGACGGGCCGCGGCTGCCCCTTCTGACTCTTCGGTCAAAAAGACGTGTTCGGGATAGGCTTCGCGAATCCCATCTCTAATCAAGTCACTCACTTCCAAGTCTGCGGAAGTGACTAATTCGACGCTCTGCTTACAGCTTTGCGTCAATCCACCATCGCGCATCTCCATAGCTCGATCACCGGCTTTGAGGGCAAGTTTTTTTGCGAAGTCCCGGATCTCTCGCAAATACTCTTTCGTTGGAGACGATTCTATCATGATGGCGATTTTAGCGATTCGAGGGTTTCCAAGAGAACGACAAAGACGTGAGCGAATTCTCCCAAATGAACGCCACTCAGTTCGATTAACTCTGCTTTTCCTTACTGGACGACTTCTTGCTAGGTGGAAGCAGTTTCAATATTTCCTGTTGCTGCAAATACCACTCCCTCAGAGAGCGGGAAAGCAGCGAGTCCTCGAACTCCTTGAAGTGACCGATATTGAGGGATTCCTCTACAGACTTTTTTAGTTCCTCGTGAAGCTTTTCCTTGGCCTCCTTCGACCAGGACGGAAAGGAACCTGTTTTGTCATTCAAGGCCTTCGCTGCGGCAATACGAGTCCCATGCTCATACTTGTAATCGATTACTTCGACAAACGCCTTGTCTACCTTTCCCCGAATACGAGCCTTTTCATTCTTAGCAGTTAAAACAGACCGAGCCAATTCGACTATTCTCGTTTCCAGTTTTGCCACTGCATCTTCATCGGTGAGTCCTCCCGTGGCCTTGTTTCCTAAATCACGAGGGGCCTTTTCAAGGTGAGTCAGTATGTTCAAAAGCACTGCCTCCTCCAACTCGGAAAACAATGCTTTACCTTGTTTCAGAATAACTGCCTTTTCCTCTTCCGTCCAAGTGTAGGTTTCGTCATCCAAACCAACAAAAGTTGAATACGTTTCCGCGTCTAGGAGCTCTTCCAGCTTCTTCGACATACCGCCTGCATCAATTTTTGGAGCGGACGTAACCGTTTCTGGCTCATCCTTAAGTTCCAACTTCAAATCTACCGGCAGGTAGGAGAATCCAATTCGATCGATTCCACCCAATTCCTTCAATTGCCTATTAAGATAATCCCAATGGGCCCGGTAACGCTCGTCCTCGTTTAACTCACCAATAAATTCAAATTCATTTTCAACTCGCCGAGACCGAGTATCTGATTTGTACCACGACAAGATTCCCTTGAACGCGGACCCGATGCGGGAGGCGTAGGATTTCACGCTCAAATTGACTGTCTCCAACGGCTGCCGATCGCGGGGATCCTGAGGCGCTCGAGCCCGTATGAATGTTTCGATGACACTATTCGGTAAATATCGGATCTGCCCTGAAACCTCTTGGTACTTCGCCAACAAGGGGTCTACTCCATAGTCGAAACGATTAACATCTCCAAAGACATTCGCATCCGGGTCTGTTCCGAACAACATTTTATCCTCTACGACTTCCTTGTCGTCATTGTACCCCCAGCGAATCGCTCCCTTGTCATGCGGTAATGGCTCCTCCTGCGTTTTCATTTTCCAGCCGATGAAGACGGCCGCCTTAAACTCCGTGTACTCCATACTGGAGCTGGAAGTCGTCCGGTCTGCATACTTCTCCAAGTCCTCTCCAGAAATATAATCCTTAATGAATTGATCGAGCTCCTTTGGACTTAGCGTTGCGTCAAGACTTCCGGCAAAATTGTGACGCAAACCCAAAACGTGCCCTATCTCATGAGCGGTGACCTCTCTTACATAGTCTTGAGAAAGCTTCAATACCGCTTCGTCCGTGAGCTCGGGATCTGCCAATAATTCCTCTAGTCCGGCAGAAAGCTGTTTGGCAAATTCAACCGGATCGATGCGACACACAGATCGAAACCCAAATAACGGATACTCCTCGCTATCATCTTCATCCGAATCTTCGGATTCATCAATAATCTCCACCATCGCCCGAATCAGAGCTCGCGCCCGCGCCTTGCCTCCGATGCCAAACACACTCGTCATAAATGCCTGTCCATGCATCGTTTGGCCTGTTCGGGGATCTAGCAGCGCATCTGCATAGGCAAATCCAGCGTTGTCCCAAGGAACCCACTGAACTACATTGTACTGAGCATTGGGCGCGGTGACTCCTTCAGGAGCCTTCCTAGCTTGAACAATATTCTCACCGAAAGCGCGATTCCAATAAAGAATCCCCTCCCTAACGGCTTCTTCGTATTCACTCGGAGTATTCGCGCTGTAGTGAAACACAATGGAATCCGAATCGTCGAACCTTCCCATTTTGACAGACTGTCGCCCGGTAGACAGTTCTAGGTGAGGCTGAGTTTCCCAAAAACGGGCATAACGTGTTTCGATCGGGTTCATTTCTTTCGCCTCGAAGTCACTTCGCTTGTAAGGGGCGATGAAATACCGTAGTTCTAGTCTTGTTTCCCGATTTTGGTCAGCTGCCCGATTTCGCGCCTGAACGGTCTGTCTTATTACCAGTCTGCCGTTTTCCGAAGAGACCCCAAACACTCTGGCCTGAGGCAGCTCCGCGGTTCTTTCCAGCACACTCGGGTCAAATCGCCGGCTATTGGAATACCAGCCCTGATACAAAAGACGGCGCATTCCTTGGTTGAAATCGATCACGACTTCGCTGTTGCTTTCAGATACAATTGGAAATGTGGCCAATAGTCGACGTGCAGGTAAGTCTTCCGTTACCACATGTCCTTGGGTCGACTCGTATAAGTCGACTCCATCATCGTAGCGCTCGAAAATAACGACCCTACCGAGAAGCCCTCTTCCCGTAACGGAGCCCGCCTGGGGAATGACTGAAGTCAACATCATGTACTCCTTGCCCATCGCCGCATTTGGAACCGCAACGTGGACATCCCCAGAAACTTTCAAGGCGGGTCCTGGAGACTGCCCTACCGTCTTAGCGCAACCACAGGCAGCAACTAGTAGAAGAGCAACATAGAGTCGTTTGGCAAAATTCATAACGTTCCACAGTGTTGTGGAGCTTTACTCAGAAATCACGAACAAAATCCGAGATGTTAGGACTTCACGAGTCCTCCTTGTTTGCGTACCTAGCCCCGAGACAGTGGGTTTCAATAAACCATGGTCGCCATTAACTGTATCCCATTAACTTATACGATTAGAAGTTCAGTGGAATGACACCCGATCGCTCACTAAAGAATTCCCACTACTTGCCCAACAATCGGTCCAGCTTTTCCCCAAGCTCTATGCAACTAAATGGCTTGTGAAAATATGCGGAGAACCCCTTCCGAAAACTATCCTGTCGATTAATTTTCATGCTCCCTGTCATCAATATCACTGGAGTTTCTTTTTCCTGCGACCTAATCACCCGCATCAAGTCGAATCCGGTACCATCTTCCAAATTATAGTCCGTCACCAAAGCGTCAAATTTCTCTTCCTCTTCTTCTACCAAAGCGAGCGCTTCCGCGACTGTCTCTGCCTCCGTGACCGAATACCCCCTCATCGTCAAAGCATGATCCATCATAGATCGAATCATCGGCTCGTCATCGACAACTAAAACTTTTTCCATTTTCCCCTCCTTTTTCAATTGGCAGCCGAATCAATTTGCTTCGCTGCTACCCATATATAACGAAGGCAATCTTCATTCGGTTTTACATTTAGACCCCGTTTTCCGCCAAAAGCTCCCTTTCACAAGATTCTGACGCACAACCGCCTATCCCGACATCGAATATTTGCGCCAACTCGCCCTACAAGAGCAAACAGAGCTAGTATCTCAATCTGTTCATCTTGAGTACTCCCTCTGGTTTAATGAAGTGAGCTACGCCACTTCAACGAGGGTAATCACAAAATTCAACCAAACCGATACCGTCGGTTCAGAGGGACCTCGAATCCGTACAAAAAAAGCGACTCCCTCATGGGAGTCGCTTGTAAATTGTCTTTGCTCTGAGCGTTGACTACATCATGCCGCCCATACCGCCCATACCGTGGTCATGACCACCACCTGCTGGGGCAGCTTCCTTCTCAGGAATATCGGTAATCATACACTCGGTAGTGAGAAGCAGACCAGAAATCGAAGCTGCATTCTGCAGTGCGGAACGTGTCACCTTGGTAGGGTCCACGACACCTGCTTTGAGCAGATCCTCGTATTTATCCGTGGCAACGTTGTATCCCATGTTACCTTCGCTCTCGTTGATTTCCTTAACGACAACAGATCCTTCCACTCCTGCATTTTGACAGAGCAAACGGATAGGTCCTGAAACGGCAGTCTTGATTATCTGAGCGCCGATTTTTTCGTCGCCTTTCAGCTTTAGCTCATCAATCGCTTTCGCAGCGCGAATAAGAGCAACCCCTCCACCAGGAACGATACCTTCTTCAACCGCGGCACGAGTCGCATGTAGCGCGTCTTCAACACGAGCTTTCTTCTCTTTCATTTCAGGCTCAGTTGCTGCGCCTACATTGATGACAGCGACGCCACCAGCAAGCTTAGCCAAACGTTCCTGAAGCTTCTCGCGATCGTAGTCAGAAGTGGTTTCGTCGATCTGGCGACGAATTTGCTTAACGCGACCTTGGATCTCGTTCGCTGCGCCTCCACCTTCGACCATAGTCGTGCTTTCCTTGTCGATCTTGACGCTCTTGGCCTGTCCGAGATCGCTGAGCTGAACGTTTTCGAGCTTGATACCCAAATCTTCGGTGATGCAACGTCCACCTGTCAGAATTGCGATGTCTTCAAGCATTGCTTTGCGGCGGTCACCAAAACCGGGAGCCTTAACCGCACAAACATTCAACGTTCCGCGAATCTTGTTAACCACGAGAGCGGCGAGCGCTTCACCTTCGATATCCTCAGCAATGAGGAGGAATGGCTTACCCGTTTTGGCAACTTCTTGAAGCAACGGAAGCAGGTCAGCTAACGCGCTGATCTTCTTTTCGTGAATCAAAATGTACGCATCTTCGAGAGACGCTTCCATCGACTCGCTGTCCGTCACGAAGTAAGGAGATAGGTAGCCCTTATCGAACTGCATCCCTTCAACCACATCGAGAGTCGTCTCAATTGACTTCGCCTCTTCAACTGTGATCGTTCCGTCTTTTCCGACTTTGTCCATCGCGTCAGCGATGATGTCGCCAATGGTCTCATCCCAGTTAGCAGAAACCGTAGCCACTTGCTTAACCTCTCCACGAGACTCAACCGCCTTGGAGATCTTGGACAGTTCTAGAACCGTTGCTTCGACTGCTTTGTCAATGCCACGCTTAAGATAAATTGGATTCGATCCTGCCGTTACGTTCTTAAGTCCCGCCCGGTAGATGCTCTCAGCTAATACCGTAGCCGTTGTGGTACCGTCACCAGCTGCGTCAGAAGTCTTAGAAGCGACTTCGCGCACCATCTGGGCACCCATGTTTTCGTAGGCATCAGGAAGCTCGATTTCCTTGGCTACCGTAACACCATCCTTAG
>Ga0255775_1004138_pt1 | contig 11577 bp, 4 predicted proteins | sample 011ome_26_FD_179973 | JGI IMG/M metagenome (GOLD analysis project Ga0255775, IMG submission 179973) | Coastal salt marsh microbial communities from the Groves Creek Marsh, Skidaway Island, Georgia - 011511BT metaG (version 2) | ecosystem: Environmental > Aquatic > Marine > Intertidal zone > Salt...
GTCGGTTCAACAGAAACGGTGGCTGTGAATGAGGGCGGCAGAATTTATCTCACCAGTAACGAGGTGGTGTTTGACGGTGGATCACAGACACTGGCCAATGGTGATACACAAGGCGGTGAAATTGAAGTCGCGGCTAATGACATCACGATTGAAGAAGATGCACGTATTGAGGCATCAGCAACATTGAATGGTGATGGTGGCATGATTGAGCTGGTCGCACAAAACGACGTCACGATTAATGGTGTGATCAAAGCTGACGGCGCTGACGAAGGATTGGGCGGTGAGATATTAACACAGGGCGAGCAGGTCATTTTAGCAGATAATGCACAAATTTCTGCTAAATCCGGTGAAAATGCACCGATTATTCAAGAAAATAACATTAAAATACTCGAAAATGATGAGATCGTCGCTCAAAATACTAATCAAGGTAACTGGCGTATCGTCTCAGCAGCATCTGTCTGGACCCAAACGCATGCCTCCGTCATTGAGCTCGCGTTATTAAATGCAAACGTATCGGAGACAGTCAACGCTGACTTGTGCGTGACTAATTGTTCCAGTGATCAGGTCGGTGATTTAGCTATAGGCGATGACATTACTTTAAATAATCGCAGCACTACATTAACGCAACTTGAGCTAACTGCTTCAGACTATTTATCCTTACAAGGAACAATCACTGATGAGCATCAGAACCTCATACTTGAAGCAACTGGCTTTAGAGGATTGTCATTGGGAACAGTTGCAGACATTACAGCCAATCAGGTTAGTTTCCGCTCAGAAGAACAACTCGATGTATTAGGCAATGTGACAACTACGGGAAATGAGAATACCAATCCCCTAGCCAACTTCATTGGCGCTAATATGGTGATGGCTGGCCTTATTCAGACCTCCAATCAGACGAGACTAGGACGGATCGTGATGACGGCCCTTAATCAGATTAACTTGCGACCTGAGTCAAAGGTCTTAGCTAATGGTGATGCTGGTGGAACCGTTTTGATCAATGCAAGGCATATAGATGTAGATGGGTTTATTCAGTCCAATGGTGGAACAGGCCGCGGGGGAACCATCACACTTGATATCGAAAAAACCGTTGACATGAATCAGGCCTGGATCGAGTCCAATGGCTTTGATGCTGGCGGCATTATAAAAATTCAGGTTCGTGATGGTCCGTTGAATATGGATGCTACTCGAATTCAAACCAACGCCTCGAACGGCCGTGGCGGCACAATTCTGATCTCTGGCCTTGAACACACCCGCATCACATCTTCACACATCGAATCCAAAGGCACGTCACAGGGCGGTGAAATATATCTAGGTTACGATCAAGACAACCAACGCATCCCATTCAGTAAATACCTCTACATATCTAAAAATACCATAGTCGACGCTAGGAACTTTAACAACACAAACGGTGGATTTGTGGAAACTTCTGGGCACGTTGTCAACATATTAGCGACAATTAACGTCGGACGAGGTGGGATGTGGCTGATTGACCCGTTCGATGTGACGATCTCAAACGCCGCCAGTGGGGATCCTTACTCCGCTAACTTTGACCCAACCCAGACCACCATTCTTAATGCTAGCTCCATTGAAGGTTCACTTAATTCAGGTACGGATGTGTCTATTACAACAGGTAGTGCAACAGCAAATACACTAACAGTAGACTTTTCAATCCAGCCAAAAAGTTATTCTGGAGCCACCCTAACTTTGACCGGTGGCACCATTGATATCAACCAGGATATTACTGGAGATGGCGTAGACCTAAATTTAGTGCTCAATGGCGCGACCATTGATATTGATAATTCCATAAGCCTTGGCGGAGGTAACTTAACAATAAATGCAAGTTCGAGCGGAGATATAAGTAGTAGCTATAGCATTACGGCACAAAATATAATAAAAAGTGGATCCGGAGATTTTACTGTGAACAGCTCCAGCACAATAAGTGGAGACGTCACTATTAATGCTGGAGCCATCATCATGGCTGCCGCAACCCCATTCGGTGATCAGGATATTAATGTTAATTCAGGCGGGACATTAAATTTTAATAATATAAATTATGGTGGTAAAGGATCCATTAATCTTAATGGGGGGACTTTGTCAGCCTCTGGGGGTACGTCAACACTTTCAAACGATTCAGCTATAAACCTTTTAGCGAATAGTACCATTGATGTGGCCTCGAGTGCGGAACTTACTCTGAGTGGCGTGATTTCTGGAGGTTATGCGATCACAAAAACCGGAGCTGGAACGCTAACTTTATCTGCCAACAATTCATTTACTCATGGCTTAAACGTCAATGCCGGGACGGTGTCCGTATCGGCAGTACAATTTGGACTGGTTAATAACATAAATTTCGATTTAGTCATCGCAAATGGCGCAACGTTTATAGCTAGCGGTAACGATATTTTTGCTAACAACCAAACACAAATCATATCCACTGTTGAGATTCAGTCGGGTGGGACAATGACTAATGGAGGGAACTTCTTCAGCAGAATAGGAAACTTAACGTTAAGTGGGGGTACGCTTACATCTACTGGTGGTATCACATCAAACGATTTATCAGATTCAGTGGCGTGGACATTATCTGAAACGGTAACGGCCACGGCGGATTCAACCATCAGCGGATCTGCAGAAATATTTAACGGCCATGGTGGCAATGGAGTTAATTTTTCAGTATCTGACGGGGCGACACTCACCGTGTCAGCCTCTTTAATTGACGGCGATGATAGCACCTGGAGTGGTACTGGGCTCGCGACCGGTTTTTCTAAAAATGGATTAGGCACACTGTTGCTGTCCGGAACCAATGAGGTGAGTTCAACAATAGCGATCAATTTAGGCACATTAGAGATATCCGGCACCATCCACACCCTGGGTGAGTCCTCAACAGATTCTTATGTCACCTTCTCACAGGCCATTGCAAATAGCGGAGCGTTGGTCTTGAACCAAGATACCGTGAACCAAAGATTACAGGGAATCATCTCGGGGACTGGAACCCTGACACAACAAGGCGATAACCAAGTCGTATTAACGGCAACAAACACCTACTCGGGTAGCACAACCATCTCAAGCGGCAGTATCAAGCTGGGTAATCTCACATCGAGCGGTTCGATAGACAGTTCGAGCATCATTAATAATGCCAACCTGGTCATAGACCGTTCAACATCTGCGACCATTGCCTCGGATATTTCAGGAACGGGTACGTTAAATATTATTTATCGACTTGAAGAACTGATTGACTGGGAATCGTCTGATTCACTGTTGGATACCTATGAAGTGATTGCGGCTAATGCCACAGTGCTCGATATCCTTAACCGAATCTCTGGCGGGCAAGTCCATGGTGAGAGTATTTTAGATGGAGTACAAAAAGTATCTGGGGCTGGTGTCTATGAAAAAACTTATGATGCAGACAATGAAACAGCGAGCATGTGGTTTCGATGGAACAGTGGCAGCAACTATACCAAGCAGGTAAATATCCTACTGCGTCAAAATGGCACCGATGTTGAGGCTGCATCAACCTCAAGGCAGTGGGTAAGCTCACCATCTTCAGATTATGATCGATTAGATGAGAATGACATGATAACTTCCGTCACCGGTTCAGAGGACGCATCTGGTTTAGCCACTGATCAAGATGCTGTTGGATACGGTGTTCGATCGATTGATTTAAACGTAAAGATTTCACTGAGTGGTAATCTGACCTATACCGGAGCAACAACCCTACATGAAACCGATGCTGATCAATCTGGTAGTGGCAGTGCCTACTGGAGAACCTTTTATAAAGACTCGGTCGAGTTTACGAATACCGGAGACATTGGGGCTGTATCCAACGCAGGTAATCTGGCGGTAGCCTCTGATGCAAGTTTTGAAATTGGTGGCATTATTTCAGGCATCGGTACCGTACGTAAGAGTGGATCAGGCACACTTACCCTGTCGGCCGTAAACACATTCACCAATGATATTCATATCACCGGAGGTACATTATCTGTCACAGGCCAGCTCGAGTCAGGGACCTATGACGGTCTCATAACCAATGCAGGTACGCTGAGTATCGCGACTAATTCAAACCAGACATTATCCGGGGTAATATCAGGATCAGGTTCTCTGACAAAATCTGGTTCGGGTACATTAACCCTGTCAGGAACGAACACCTTTAGCGGAACGGTCAACATCAGCGCAGGTAGTTTAGCCATATCAAACTCTAGCGCGTTGGGAACAACCTCTGGAAACACAACCGTCTCAGATGGAGCGACCTTACAAATTTCAGGTGAAATCACCGTGGCTGAAAATATGTACGTCAATGGATCAGGGGTATCAAGTAACGGCGCAGTATATTTCTTATCTGGAAATAATACTTACTCAGGCGCGATAGTGCTTCAATCCAACACAACAATGACATCGGCTGCAGGCAATCAAACCTTAGGCACCGTTATTAGCGGCACCGGCACCATTAACGGAGCCTATGATTTAACAATCACAGCTGCTGGCAACTGGTCTCAGTTGGGAGTTATTGGAGGTTCATCCGCCCTGGCTGACTTTTCATTAACTGCCTCAACAGGAAATGTCTCTACTAACTTTATTACAGCAAGCGGATCAATTAATATATTTGGTGTTGATGTGTCGCAAGACTATGGAACAAGTATTACAGCTGGGAATAACGAAGACATCATAATATCTGCAACTGGGGATTATTCGATTGCATATGGATCTGCTTCAAATGCGTTGGTTACATCGGGAACAGGTCGTTGGATTGTGTATACGGCTGATGATGATGATAACTCTAACTTTGGTGATAGATCTAATGGTTATTTAAATAGCAATAATACACCTCTGTGGGGAGCAACCTATAGCACATTAGCACCTGCATCAGTTCCAAGCGGCAATCGTTATGTGTTTGCAGAAACATCTAGTCAAACAGTAACCTTTACCACAACCAGTGAAACAATTACCTACGCAGACAGTTACGACCTATCTGACAATTATTTAATAACAACATCAGGTGTTGCAGGTTTGGCAAATGTTTATGACATCACATCGAGCGGATCTCAGATAACTCTTGAAACAGCATACTCAAGCAATCCAACGGTAACAATTTCTGCGAATAGTGGTTCGAACAGTACATCCGGAAATTTAGTAGCTGGATCATATACCTTGGGAATCTCAGTCGCCGGCGGGACACTGAGATCAGGTTATACCTTAGCTACAAGTGAGACAGGTTCGATCACTGTAAATCAAAAAGCATTAACGGTCTCCGGTATCACAGCAGCAAATAAAACCTATGATGGGGATAACACGGCCACTATTGATTACAGCAGTGCCGTCTTTACTGGCTTAGTCTCAGGTGACACCGTAACAGTAACGGCCACCGGTACCTTCACAGATGCAAATGTCGGTACAGGTAAAACGGTCACCTTATCTGAAACCACAGGCGGTGCTGATGAAGGCAATTACTCCATCACCACCCAAGGCACAACCACAGCGAATATCACTGCCAAGGCTCTGACCTATACCGTTGATGCTGCAGATAAAACCTATGACGGAACCGATGCAGCGACAGTCACAATCACGTTATCTGGTCTAGTGGGCGCTGAAACATTAACCACAACAGAGACTTCTACCTTCGCACAAACTACAGTGGCTACTGGTATTACAGTGACTGTCGATTCCATCTCACTCGTCGATGGTACTGGTGATGCGGATAATTACACCATCAGTTCTGGCCAAACCGATACGGCAGCGATCACTGCCAAAACCCTCACCGCCACAGCGGCTGCTGCCGATAAAACTTACGATGGCACTACCACGGCGACGGTCACCTTAACCTTAAGTGGTGTCGTTGGTAGCGACTCGGTCTCATCCACGAATGGCGCAACATTTAGTCAGTCTAATGTGGGCACCGGTCTCACAGCAACAGTGAATTCCATCACCCTAACTGGTGATGATGCGGATAATTACACCATCAGTTCTGGCCAAACCGATACGGCAGCGATTACTGCCAAGGCTCTGACCTATACCGTAGATGCGTCTAATAAAACCTATGACGGAACCGATGCGGCGACAGTCACAATCACATTATCTGGTCTAGTGGGTGCTGAAACATTAACTGCATCTGCGATTGCTACCTTTGATAGTGCAAATGTCGGAACTCGAACCGCGACAGTAAATTCAATAACGCTAGCTGATGGCACCGGTGATGCGGACAATTATTCAATCTCCACAGGGGGAACAGACAGCGCGAGCATTACCCAAAAAGCACTGACCTACACCGTGGATGCCTCAGATAAAACGTATGACGGAACAAATTCAGCGACAGCAACCTTATCTTTAACAGGCTTGGTCGGCAGTGAAACCTTAGGCGTCACCAACACAGCTACCTTTGCTAATGCCAATGCCGGGGACGATAAGACGGTGACGGTGACCTCAGTCAATTTAGCTGACGGCACTAACGGAGGATTGGCAGCAAACTATAGTATTTCTTCTGGTGAAACCACGACAGCAACCATTAATAAAGCGACACTCAATGTGGCACCTTTAGACGATGCCAAGTTTGTGGGCGAGGCAGATCCGGCAGGATATAACGGAGTGATCTATAATGGGTTTATCTCCGGTGAGTCCAGTTCAGACTTAGGTGGCAGTACCACCCTCTCAAGAAATGCGGGTGAAACGGCTGGCGATTATATATTGTCACTGACGCAAACGTTGACCTCAGATAATTACACTATTAATTACGGCACAGGCACATTTACGATTGCGGCCACAACGGCAATTTTGGTGGATCTGGTTCAAAACAATACCCTATATTATGGATCAGACCCGACTTATGGAGCAGGTCAGTCTCATACGGTTTCAGCGAGGGACATCGATGGAGCTCTCACCGTGACCATGTCAGGTCAAGAGGCCACCATCACGAAATCAGGTACAACGGTGGCGGTGGCTCCTCTAGTGCCTAATGCTGCTACTTCTTCCACTGCCGGTTATTATGAAGTGGGCGGCTATAACTATTCCGTGGATACGGCAGATGCCAATTACTCACTTGCGGATGGGTATTCGATCATCGTGGATAGCGGTGAATATAACATCACACCGTTAGAGATTGATGTCAATGCCACAGTGACAGTGGGCGGTTTGACCAAGACATACGACGGCAATGCTAATATTTCTGGGCTGACCACAACGATCAGTTCATCTCCGGTAAAAACAGGGGATGATGTCATCTTTGCGGCAACCGGAACTTTTGACTCCCGCCACGTGGGTACATCAAAAACCGTATCGATCAGCATGGCAATTTCAGGAGACGACGCCAATAACTATAGCCTGTCAAATAATTCGATATCATCCAATACCGGGACGATTACCCAACTAAATTCAGTGACCTGGTTGGGATCTGCCGGGGATGGATTGTGGGCCACGGCCAGTAACTGGGCTAATGGGGCGATCCCAGACCAGAGTAATGTGGCGACGGTGATCATCCCAGACGGATCAACGGTGAACTATCAGTACGATGTCCTGGGTCAAATCGGCAGCGCGATCACAAATAACGGGGATCTCACCTTGTCAGGAACAACCGATTTTACTTTCAGTAATGACGTAGCGGGTGACGGCACCATCATTTTTGACGCGGACCAGGTCGGCGATACCCTGACCCTATCTGGAACATCTACCATGTCCGGCACCGTCAATATCCAAGAGCATACCGCGATCATCGCTGCGAGTAATGCCCTTGGAACGGCCACATTAAGAGCCAATGACGGTTACTTCTCGGTAAGCAGTGGGGTGACAATGAATCAATTAACCACCGCAGGATTAATTAATCTAACGTCTGACCTGAATACCAATGGAGATATTATCTTTGGTGGCAATTTAGTCATTGCCGGCGGTAATGGAACAGATGCCAATAACCTGGATCCGCTTGAGATTAATTCAAGTAATAATGACATCACATTTAACGGCACGGTCACTGCAGGATCAGCATCAAAAGCCAACTTTAGATCACTGACTATCGATGCGGGTACGGGTGAGGTCAACATCAACGAAAGATTTGGCTATGCATTTAATGGCGTGACCTACAGCAACCTGACCTCAACCAACCTGTGGCAGCTCAATGTGACGGCTGCAGCCATCAACCTCAGGGCTGATGTGATGACCTTTGAGCGACAGACCTACAATGGCGCCATGTTTGTAGGTGATAATGGCACCAACGGGTTAACTCGAACCTTATTATCCGTGGATCCAGAGGTTATCATTAACGGTACGGTCGACGACTTGGACCCCAACACCTCACACACACTGGTGACTAAAGCGGTATCGCTGAACACGGACACCCCGGTGGTGAATGTCACGGGTGAGGTTGGGGCGACCAATCCATTGGTGAATTGGATTGCGGAAACAGGCCGACAAAATACAGCTGAAGAGTGGGGAAACATCACCACTGGAACCTCAGGTACCTTAACGTATCAGGGCGATGCAATTAGTGGGGGGGCTCAGACCTTAGCCGCCTCTGAACAGTCCGGCTATGTGGCACCAACCAACACAACCACAGATAGTACGGCACAAAATGCAGGATCTATCGCTGGGCGATTCAAACAAGCCTACCGAAATATTGTGTCTAATACGACTGAAAAATTTAGAGAGATCAGACAGAAAACCATGATCGGTATCGGTGTTAAAATCTTAGATGAAAATCGAGATTGTGATGCGTCGGGTGCCAATGATTGTAAATCGACCATCACCATTCGAGGCATGCTCGATCAATTAATCAGGAAACTCTGGATTCGATTTGCCTAAGCTTAAAATTGATAACCGAGACCTAAATTTAGACTCCTAGAATCTAAATCCAGGTCTTGTTGCAGAAGACCACCGCCTACCATGGCCGATGTATTTTCATCAGAAAAGATGTACTGATTGAATTCACCAAACCAGAATAGGTTCGTCTTGAGCTGGTGACGGTAACCTAAGCCAAACACGTATCCATCATAATCAACGGACTGATTATTGACATCGACTTTTGCCCTAGAAAGTCCTGTTTTAAAGGAGATAGCAGAATTTTCAGAAATTTGTAGCTGAGGTTGTAAGTAAGCACTCACTGTGTAGTCTCGCTCGATGTCAGTCGTGGCCAATGAATTCTTGAGGGATGTTTTTTGTCCAATGTGTGGCGATAATTCGAGGCCGATCAGCACACTCAATTTTTCACCAATATTCTTTTGATAGGCGGCGTTAAAATTTATCCCCGCTTCGATTTCATTGTCACTATCGCTGTTCACATTTATACCTCCGGCCACCACATTATTGTTTTGAAAATCATTAAATTCGGCAGTCAGACCGAGCATGATAATAAACCCATCTTTTTGAAAGGCGTTGTATGGTTTTTTTTCATCTTCGATAAAGAGCTCACCCTGATCATCAAAATTTTTAATCTTCTCAGCTATTTTTTGTACGGGTTCTTTTTTTGTTTTTGGCTCGGAATATTTTTGTTCAGAGTGTTCAACAATATCATCTAGTTGTTTATTTAGAAGCTGTCTTTTTTCCTCGGCGGTGGACAATGCAATCTGTTCATCCTCAGTGATCTGTCGTGGTTTTTTCTTTACTGGCTTGACTGGGCTGGGGTTAGGGATCTCGGTAAAGGTATTTTCAGGCAGTAAGTCAAAGCTCACAGGCTCGGTTGGCGGTATGTCAGGCAATAAAAAGACCTCTTCTTCAGGCACCTCCTCATTTGGCATAATCTGAGTCGCATAAAAATAGGCTAACACCGAAAACAGCATGCCTAATAAGATAATTCGGACTACCCAACGAATAAATTGAGGATTTTTAGGTAACGAACGAACAAAAGTGGCGAACTTATTCATTTGTTAAACAAAGGTATTTGCATTTTCACATTTTATACAATATATGGTCTTGTGAATAGTAAAAAATTGTATATCTAGTATTTCCAGAGATAATTGCTCGTAAGACTTGACGAATCATCAAAATCCATAGAGAATTTTGTTTTTTCTAAAGGAATGTTTTTCTATTTAATGAGCTTAGTAGACAAACTCATAGAAAAACTTGAAGGCGTCCCAAAACAGTTGAAAAAAATGTTGCTCAGGCAGTTTATTGTACTGAGCATTTTGTTTGTTGTAAGTTACTATATATATAGTATCGAATTGGCACTCTCAATTGTTTTAGGTTTTGTCGCAGTGATCGTTGGAATTGTGATCTCTACCCCTTTAGCTAAATTAAAAACAAAAGGTTTAAGTGCCTCTTCTGTTTTAGTCAATATTTTAAAAGCAGAGTTGGTCAAATTGGGAGTGATCATATTATTGTTGTGGCTCTCCTTTAAATTCTACTCGAATTTGATACCCTTTGGTTTGATGTTAGGTCTGATTATTTCGGCGCTGATGTCGGGTCTGGCAATTTCGAAGTTAGATAACCGTTAACGAATTTAGGTACAAAAAAATATATGGCAGATTCATACGGCTCACCAAATGAATATATTGGTCACCACTTAGCATTTAATGAGTTATCTATTGGCGATACTCCTTTTTGGACTTTAAATCTCGACTCTGTTGTTGTGTCTATCATCTTAGGTGTTCTTACCATGGGCTTTATCTGGTGGTTTGCGAGAAAGGCGACTTCAGATGTGCCGACTAAGACGCAAGCCTTTGTTGAATTAATTTTTACCTTTATTGACAATCAAGTCAAAGCCACTTTCCATGGCGATCGCCACAGCTTCGTTGCTCCGGCGGCAATGACTGTATTTTTATGGGTGTTTATGATGAACGCGATGGACTTTTTGCCTATCGATATCATGGCCACCATTTTAGGTTGGTTTGGTATCCATGAATGGAGAAACGTACCAACTGCAGATGTTAATACCACATTTGCTTTGGCATTGGGTGTATGGTTCTTGATGATTTTCTTTGGCATTAAAGTTAAAGGTTTGGGTGGCTGGATACATGAATTATTCTGTGCCCCATTTGGATCTAATCCATTTGTCTGGCCAGCAAATTTTATTTTTAATTTAATCGAATATGTTTCAAAACCGTTATCACATTCATTGCGGTTATTTGGAAACATGTATGCAGGTGAGGTGATCTTTTTATTGATCGCCATGCTTGCAGGTTTCTCCGGCGTTGTGGGTACCGCAGGTAGTGTTTTATTAGGAGCTGGTTGGGCAATATTCCACATCCTGATTGTGACACTTCAAGCGTATGTATTCATGATGCTCACAGTAGTATATTTATCCATGGCTCACGAGGGCCACTAATTTTTTGAAGGGAATTTAAATGGAAGCTTTACAATTTTTAGCAACAGTTCAATCTTATACAGCTATTGGTCTAGGACTTATGGTTGGCCTTGGAGCGCTTGGTGCTTGTATCGGTATTGGTATTATGTGCGCTAGTTTCTTAGACGGTGCTGCTAGACAACCTGAAATGATTTCACAATTACAAACAAAAGTATTTTTATTATTAGGTTTGATTGATGCCTCATTTATTATTGCGGTTGGTATTGTGATGATGTTTGCTTTTGCTAATCCTTTAACAATGGGTGTTACACCTGGCGTTTAATTTAAGTTTTTAATCTGGAGATCAAATGAACATCCATTTTACTTTA
>Ga0255775_1004139_pt1 | contig 11570 bp, 11 predicted proteins | sample 011ome_26_FD_179973 | JGI IMG/M metagenome (GOLD analysis project Ga0255775, IMG submission 179973) | Coastal salt marsh microbial communities from the Groves Creek Marsh, Skidaway Island, Georgia - 011511BT metaG (version 2) | ecosystem: Environmental > Aquatic > Marine > Intertidal zone > Salt...
CAAGAGATAAGAAAATTATTTTTACCAATGGCTGCTTTGACATACTGCATGCAGGGCATGTACGCTACTTAGAAACAGCTAAAAGTTATGGTGATGTGCTCATACTAGGGCTTAATTCCGATAGATCTGTTACCGCGCTTAAGGGCGAGGGTCGCCCAATTAATACACAACTTGATAGAGCCTATATATTAGCAGCACTTGAGGCGGTTGATTATGTCGTGGTATTTGACAATGACACACCATATGATTTGATTAAAGCCATTAAACCACACATATTGGTCAAAGGTGGTGACTATGAAGGCAAGCAAGTAGTCGGGCAAGATATTGCTGATGAATTAAAACTGGTACAATTTGTAGATGGAAAAAGCACCACAAAAACCATTGAAAAAATACAGAAATCATGAAATCACTTATTGAAAATGAATTTTCCGAGCACCTAAAAGTTGCTCAAAATATGTCTACTCTTACAGATCAAATTGAGATCGCTGCACAGCTCTGTATTGATAGCCTTAATAATAGCGGGAAAATTTTAATCTTTGGCAATGGCGGCAGTGCAGCTGATGCTCAACACATCGCTGCAGAACTTGTTGGCCGGTACAAGGTAGAACGCAAAGGTTTACCTGCTATCGCCCTAACTACTGACACCTCAGCACTCACTTCCATTGGCAATGATTATGGCTATAGTTATGTATTTGATCGCCAAGTAGAGGCGTTAGCAAATAAGGGTGATGTAGTAATTGGCATTAGTACGGGCGGTAGTAGTGGTAACGTCATTAGTGGGCTTAAAACTGCAAAAGAACTAGGTTGTAAGCTTATTGGCTTTAGTGGTCGAGATGGTGGCGAGATGAATACTCTGTGTGATGTTAATTTAGTTGTTCCGGCTGAAGATACGCCGCGCATTCAAGAAATGCATATTGTCATTGGACATACAATTTGCCATTTAATTGATTTAGCATTTAAAGATTAATCTAACCCCTTAACAGCATCAAGAACTTCTACTGCTGTAATTAATTTCATACATTCGTGATGCTGTAGCGGACATGTTCGCTTCATACACGGTTGACACCCAAGATTCTTCTTAACGATAATACTTTTATCGTTCATCCATTGTGATGTTTCATCATCTTTAGTCGGGCCAAAAATAGCCACAGTTGGCACTTGAAAGCTAGCGGCCACATGCATAGGGCCACTGTCACCGGTAATAAACAAATCAAGATTAGAAATACGGTCAATCAGTTCTGGAATGATAGTATTACCTGCTAGATTTTGATAATTACCAACACCTTTTTCAATGAGTGATTTTTCAATATCCATAGCAATATCCTTTTCGCCAGGGCCACCAAAAATAACGATATCGTACTTACTTGACAACCTGCTTGCTACTTTTGCAAACTCTTCAGGATACCAACGCTTAGCACTACCATATGATGCACCCGGATTGATTCCTAACATTTTTTTATCCGACTTAACAGCTTTCGACTTTGGATTTTTGTGAACAGTTAATTGGTTAGCTGCAGTGTTTGCTTTGAAAACTTTATTAACAAAGTCATTGTATCGGATCACCTGATGAATGGCTTGCTTGGTATATCGCTCATAGCTTCCTTTTACAATCGCCTTTAAAAACCAAACAAACAACTTGCTTACTAAAGTTCGACGAAATGAAATGGCGCAATCAAACTCACCTAATTGCTTGGCTTGTTTGTAAAGATGAAAAATTCTAAATTTTTGCTTTCTACTATCATCTATAACAATGCGCTGTACATTAGGATGATGCTCAAATACCCTAGTTGAAACAGCTGAACCAAAAATAGTAATATCAGCATCTGGATATAAATTAACTATATTTTCAATAGCTGGTGTAGACATAATGCAATCACCTAGCCATGTTGGCACTTCTATTAAAACCCTGTACATTTTATCGGTGCAAGTTGTTGTTATAAATATGGTCTAGCGTCAGTACAAACGCCAATGCGTCTTTCTCAAAGTTAGTATCGTGCTCTACTTGGTGGAGCTTCTCATCTTGATAGATAAACGTTAAAGCTTCTTTTCCTGGCCTAATAACGGCAACCTTATTATTTTCTCTAAGTGCATAATAATCATTAAATTGCATTAGGGCAATATTTTGTTTTTTATCTGAAAAAATAGAATGACCTTGAATTGGGTAGCTTAATTTATCAATACCGATTAAATCTAAAGAAGTTGCAAGAATATCCGGCTGTGTGGCAATTTTTTCATATTTTTCTGGAGTGATGTCGCCTCCAAGAATCAATGCCGGAATGTGGAAGCGATTTACTGGCACTAGATCGTCACCATACACACGAACATCATGATCAGCAACAATAACAAAAATTGTATCTTTATAATAATCCTCTTGGCGGGCTAATTTGATAAATTTGCCAATTGCATGGTCTGCATATTTAATAGCATTTTTTACACTCTTAACCTCGACACCTTCTACTAGCTCAATTTTATCTTCAGGGTAGTCAAATGGCGCATGATTAGAGGTGGAAAACATCACCGCTGCAAACTTTTGATTGTTTTTATAATATTGCCTAAACTCTTGGTTAGATCTAATCACCAAATCTTCATCACTAACCCCCCAAGACCCAACATACTGCGGATCTATAAAATCAGTTTGTTCGACGATTCTATCAAAACCATTACCTGAGAACCAACTTTTCATATTATCGAATCTAGACTCTCCACCATACAAAAATACAGTCTCGTAACCCTTGGGTTTTAGTAAAGAGGCCATGGTAAAAAAATCTTGTTGCGACTTGTTTCTCTTTAAGACACCCTTTCCTGGTACGGAGAAATTGCCCGCAACCAATCCAGCTAAGCCTCTAATACTTCTTGTTCCATTAGAATATGCATCAGTAAATAAAATCCCTTCACTGGATAACTTGTTGAAATTAGGAGTTATTCCAGCTTCGCCACCAATAGACTCAACAAATTGAGCACCAATGCTTTCTTGAATAAAAATAACTAAATTTTTAGGCTTCTGTTGCACAAAATTTGTTGTAACAGCTCTATTAAAAATATAATCTGAATGGTTACTTTGAATGTTAAGCTTGTGTTTGACTCTATCAATGGCATCACCAATTGGTATTGAGCCATATCCTTTAACGTTTGACTCATATTTATTTGCATAAACAGCATATAGCACACTGTATAAAGAATTTTTAGTAACTTCATTCAGCACTCTGTTAGATGAATACAAAGCGTCAGAAATGTTTGCAGGTCGATGTCCAAATGAAGATCGAATGCCGATAACAAATATTAATAACAACGGCACAAGAAGTGCGACTCTTTTAATGTATGACAACTCGAAAGAAAATAAAAACCTTCCTCTGATATTTTTTAAATAAAGCTTGGCAACTACAAACATAGCAACAAAGGTGAGCAGCAATGCCAGCTTATAATCAGCTATTAACATGGCTGAAACTTCTTTAATATGCTCTAAATACTCAACAAATAAATAATTTGGTCGTACGTCGTATTGAGCAAAAAACGGGAATGTAGCACTTTCCACGTAAACCACTAGCATTAAAACAATCAGATAATAATAGGCGATTAATTTATCAACCAATTTAGATAAAAATTTGGGTGATAATGTTAATAAAAATAACATTGGAAATAGTAAAGCCAACGCCATTATCGTGTCCATTTTTAAACCATAAACAAAGCTCAACCAATAAGACTCATTAACTTGAGAAAATCGGTCAAACTGCCAAATAAATAGCGATAATCTACCAATAAAAAATATCGCTATTAAATAAAGATAATGCTTAAAAAGTTGTCTGATGATTTCCATAGATAAATTAGTTAATAAGTTGTTTAAATTTATAAAAAGCCGGTGTTTTTCTAACAACACCATCTCGATTGTCGACTAAGCCGTATCCTGGAGCCACAAGCTGATGCCAGTATAACTTATCTATTTTGTTAGTGTCTTTTGCAATCTTTATATAGTCTTGCATATATTGTGAATAATCAGATTCACTCACACATTCTTTTTCACTTGTTGGTGCGTAAGGCGCTGTATTTTTAAGTGGCCAATTAGCTTCAGTAATATAAATTTCATTCTCAACTTTAGAAGATAAGCTAACCATGGAAGCTAATAAATTTATCTTATTCTTGAAATTAAAGCCATATTGCCGCCCTGCAGGAGACCCCCTCCTATCAACATACAGTAAGCAGGATAGTTTATCAAATTTAACACTCTTAAAGTTAAATAAGCTCGAGGTAGTATAGTAATATTCAAAATCAATCACACTAGGGCCAATTAATTTTAGCGATGGGAAGTATTGGTCTCTTACCTGTTGAGCTACTTGGTAAAAAATCAAATATTCGCTAACTGAGAAAAAACCCCATTTAGTTCGGTTAGTCGCATTTCCAATTTGATATTCACAAGAGATTAATTCAAATTTTTCAAAAATAATTTTCACATTTTTGTGGAACAATTCTAGATTTTCCACATGCTCTCTATCTTGCAAAATATTAATCATGAAAATTTTATCACTACCAAAACCTTTAGCAAAATCAACATATTCATCAATTTTATCTATATTCCACACTGGAATCCGTACCAAAAGCTCTTTAACGCCTAGCTCTTCAACTAATTCATATTGAATATTTCCCTTATCCAAGTTAACACCAATACCGAGCTGTATTTGAGTTTTTGGATAACGCATTAAAAACTGCCAAATAAAAGAAATTGGAAAGATAACAATAAATACAAAGAGCATTTTAAAATACTCTAGTGCAAATTTTTTCTTCTGTGATTTCTTAAATTTTTTATCAGTAATGATATTAGGCTGATCGGAATATTCATCCCAATCTTCTGGAAATTTCATATTGAAAATCAAAAAAAGTATTTCACTGTATGATACATTGATATGACAATGCTATACAAAATGATAAAAAAAACCAACCTACCGTATAAGTACATCACCGAGGTTGGTGTTTTTAAACCAGAAACTGCGAACACTCTTGGCTTTATAAAAGAAGGCGTGTCCTGCACTCTTTTTGAGGCAAACCCCGAAATAGCAAAAGAAATTTTTGACAAATTTCATAAAAAATATAATATTGAAGTTCATTCTGTTGCCCTATCATCATTTAAAGGCACGATTAAACTTTACAATGCTGGCGCATCTTCTTTTTGTGAAACAATTGATTTTAGTCCAGCAGTTATGCATGATGGAAAATCAAAAAATAGCTTAAGTTTTATAGAGGTTCAATCAGATATATTTTCCACCTTTGATAAGGGGAATATTGATATTTTAAGTATTGATATTGAGGGTGGAGAATGGGATGTGATCAATAATATGATTAGTAGGCCAAAAGTGATATGCATAGAGACTCATTCTAAAGATTACATCAACCCAAAAATTAAAGAGCTATCTCAATGGTTAGAAGATAACAACTATAAAATTTGGTTTGTAGACGATACTGACACTGTATTTATACAAGATGGTCTGATTAAATTTGGACGAATTTTGAATATCAAAAGATTTATACACAGTAAAAAATATTTTAACGGTAAATTACTGTAAAGTTAGAAATCCTTGCGTTTTAATTTACAAAGTCGCAAATAAAAACCACTTGTTTTTTTCCAGAATCCTAACTTACCCTCATTGGGAAAAATTTGTATGCGACGAATAGCATAATAATTATCTGTTAGTTTTAGTGGACCATTAACCGTTCCAATTGCAAAATCATACCCGGCCTCATATGCCATAACCTCTTCTCTTTCTCCATAATCACCATATGGGTAAGCAAAAGACACTATTTTTTCGTTAATTAATTGCTCTAAATTTTTCTTTGATAGCTTAAACTCTTCATCAGCATCTGCCTCATTTAAACTAGGTAGGTGCTGGTGCTTCAAACCATGGGATGCAATTTCAATTAAACCTGAATCGTGACATTCTTTAATTTGACTATCATTCATTAAATTAGCTCGTGGCTCGCCTAATTTCTCATCCCATATATTACTTTGAATCGATCGATCACCCAAACAATAAATAACAGCTTTTGCCTGATGCTTTTTTAATAAAGGCAAAAGGTTAAGACGGTTGTCTTCATAGCCATCATCAAATGTAAGGATAATTGGCTTTTTAACCTTAACGCCATTAGCAAGATCTTTAAAAGTAATAAAATCAAAACCACGTTTTTTTAGGTTTCCAAGTTGCCAATCCAACTTGTCTTTAGTAATATACACATTAAACTTAGAGTCAGTCAGCGGATCATCCACCACTCGATGATACATAATCACTCGAACTTCTTTTAGTTTGGAGAATGCTACGTCTGTAAGTGCATGTGAATATACTTGATTAATTCTTGGCAATACTTCTTCTGGCGAGTACTGGTCAACCACTTCTGATAAATTATCTTGCTGATAATCAGACTGGATAAAGTTTTTTAAATCTTTGCTAATTTGCTTAAAATCATGTCTTTCATCTAGCGCACAATCACCAAAATTACTTACTTGAGCCAACTCAATATTGGTGTTGTCTAAAATACCCATATATTGCTTTTCACCAATTGCCAATATAGGAGTTTTTAGTTGCAATGCCTCGATTGCAACACGTCCGGCCCCAATGACTAAATCAGACTCTTTAATAACTCTAGGAACATCATCAACGAATCCATAGAGCTCAATATTTTCAGCTGCTAACTTCTCAAACCTTGGTGTTACCGGGCCTCCAGCAATATTGAATTTTACTGCTGGAAACTGAGGGGCGATTTTTGACAAAATTTGATAGGCGACATCCCCTTTTGGGCCAGTCAATCTTCCAATAATACTAATGTTCATCAATAATATTCCGAACTAAATAAACAGTTTCATCAATATGTAATTCGTTTTTAATGTGTACTTGTAAATGCTCGCATACCGCAATAATACGTTCGCCATAAACATTTTTATGTTTACTTGAAAAATGCACACTTTGACGCCCGTGAATAGTAGACACATAAGCAACATCAATAAATAAACGCACGATATTGGCCAGCCAACTACCCGCTCTTGAGTGTGTATGAATTAAATCTATTTTATGTTTCTTGCAAAATTTAATAATTTCTCTTATATTCTTAATACGATTGAGATACTTACGATTATGAATTGCCATCGGAAAATACTGAGCAATAGATTTAACTGATAGTGTGTCAGAAATAATAAAACATTCATAGCCTTGTTGGGTTTGATATTTACACAAGTCGGCCGCATATACCTCAGCACCTGTAAGGTGAGTTTGAGAAAGTAGATGCAAAATTTTCACTGTAAATATTCCATCATTTTTACGGCACTATCAAGTACGTCTGTCATCGCAGGTTGTTGATAATTTTTATTGAAAACACAGTCATGCTTTTGTTCATTAGGCCAATATTTAAATGGTGCAATATCAAAAAATATACCAATAGTCGGCGTTTGCGTGGCAATCGCCATATTTCTAATTCCCGTGTCATTAGAGATTAACAAATGACTATTAGCCAAAAATTGCATAACCCTTTCAAGACTCATGGTTTCTTGTAGCTTTACATTTTTCTTATGGGAGATAGGGCTATATACTTCTAAAAATTGTTCATCTTTACGAATACCTTGCAATATTACATGCTGATAATCAGGATATTGATCGGAAAGTTGCTCAATGAGAGTAGTAAATTTATCTTCACTCCAGCACTTATTCTTCATAGAAGCGCCGGCAAAATATACAATTTGTTTTGCATGTTTTTTAGGGTAAAGCTTACCGTATCCATATTCTAAATCACCATGACGCGAATATCCAAGCATATAAAGCATATGCAATACTGAATCGGCCTCTAGAACAAAATCACTTCTTAGAGTGGAAATATCATAAAAAAAACGTCTGGATGAGCGATAAGAATAACCAATTTTTAATTTTGGTTTGGAAAAAATTGTCGTATAAAGTGATAATGAGCTATCAGTTAAATCAAATAATAGGTCTGCTTGTGGTAATTGCTTAATCTGCTTTATTCGCTGAAAAAAGCTGGTTTTTTTATCACCAACAGTTCGATCAATAACATGAACTTCATTAATCAGGTCATTTGGCATTCCGTATGTGTAGCTATTAATCGTGCTTAAGGTAATTTTTGCACTTGGAAAAAACGACTTAAGCCCGATCAAAAAAGGGCGAATATTCATAAAATCACCAATAGCTGCATGTCGAACAATAACAATCTGGCTAATGTCATCTGGATTTTTATCTGCAAGATAGTTAACTGCCTTTTTAGAGGCAAAGGCTGCTTTTGGCCTAAAGTTAAGTTTCAATTTTTTTAATGTTGATTGATAAAGGCCAAATTATAGCCCCCTGAAGCAGTTTTGGCACACTCATCAAATAATTTTTCTACATTTGTAATGCTTTGCAATTCTGTAAATTCATTATCAACAGCATAAAAATGAGTAAATAGCACTTCAAGACTCGCTAAAAATTCTTTTTTAGTCGTTCCAGAACGTAATATTCCATATGGCCAAAATTCCATTACCACGGGTATTTTTTGACTAGAAAGAAAATTATTAGCCCCTTGTAAAAATTTCCCCTCATGTCCTTGAATGTCCATCCATACCATAGAAATATCTTTGAAACTTATTTGAGGATTTTCTTCAATAAACTCATCAAGAGTTACCGAACTTACGCCAATTACTTTTCTATCTTGCTCCTGAAATTGCCCTTTTTGAACAACACCTTCTTGCCTAATCCTATGATCACCAAAATTTTTATGACTTAATTCCATTAATAATTCTGAATTTTCATTTGATAATGCAACATTAAATGCAGAAATTTGATCGGTGAAATTATTTTGCTTAATATTTTTCTCAATCAATGCAAAGCTATTAGGGTTTGGTTCAAAAATTATTGCATTATCAAATAAATTGAAATTAAGAAAGCCAATACTGCTCATACCAACGTACCCCCCCACATCCATCACCAATCTATTCTTCACTTGCCCAATGTGTCCATTTTTTGTTAGCAGGTTGACAGTTCTTTTCATCATTTGGCTTTCAAACTCCTTGTCTACATTAAGCGCACGACCAAGCGTTCTATCCTTGCTGTTAAAACTTAAAACCCCATTTTCAGTTTTAACAGTGGCAATATGCCTAGGTAGTAAATAAGTGCCAAACAACCATTTTAATTTTCTCAGAAATCTCATTTATATACTCACAATAAATTACAATATGGACCTTATTTTAGCTATATCTTCACCATATTAATGCAAAAATTTAGAAATTCAATTGATAGTATTAACTCCTATTTATTAATTCTTGTCGCTTTTTTCTTACCTTTAACTGTATTTGGTGGTAATCTTTTTGCAGTATTAATATTCTTACTGTGGATTATAAAGGCTGACTTTAAGTCTGATTTTCATCGATTAAAAAACAATAAGTTGATTATCGCTGTATTTTTATATCTTCTAGTCTATGTAATCGCCTTACTTTGGACAGCCGATATGGAATCTGGACTGTATACACTTAGAAAACAATTAAAGTTTTTATTCATCCCTATCTTTATGCTGTTTGTAAAGAGAGAGCATGTGAAATATTATATTTTGGCTTTTTTAGCATCCATGTCATTATCTGAAATATGGTCATATGGAATATTCTTTCAATTGTTGCCACTATATGGCGGCGCTACATTGAGTGATCCTATTCCATTAATGAGTCATATTACTTACAACCCATTTTTGGCTATTGCCATATATCTCCTATCATACTACGTGCTTTTTGATCATTCCATAGGCAAACTCAAGAAGCTTACTTATGGTTTCTTTATTATCACCATGAGTATTAATATGTTTATCACTGGTGGTAGAGCAGGACAAGTGATGTATTTTGCAATGCTGGTGGTGTTAGTTTTTCAATACTTCCCAAAAAATATATTTAAAGCCTTTTTAATTTCTTCCATTATTGTGACAGCAACCTCTTCGACTTTTTATATAAATAGCAAAATTTTTAGTGATAGGGTTGATGCTGCCGTGACAGGGTTGTCAATGTATAGCACAAACAATTTATCATCTTCTATAGGTGTAAGGATAACTGCAGCAATAAATTCTTGGACTATTATTAAAGAAAATCCAATAATAGGTGTTGGCACTGGAGACTATAAAAACGAATTTATAAAGGCTAGTATTAAGAACAACTTAAAGCTTGAAAACACACTTATGATTCACAATCCTCATAATATGTATGTACTAATCTTGGTTCAGTTTGGCTTTGTTGGCCTTATGGCTATGCTTTATATGTTTTATTCTCAAATAAAAATTGCAGCAAACTCCAATGAAGATTTGGTTAGAAAAATAGGCGTTGCGCTACCACTTTTATATCTATTGATTATGCTGAGTGATTCATACCTAATGGTGCATATGACAGGATTACTCTTTATCTTTATTAGTTCGTTTGTTTATAAGGATTATGAGGCAGATAAGCAATATCATCTGAAAACCGTAAAGTAATGCTAATCAAGCTTTCGAATAACTAGGCTAATTATTGTTTTCAAAAAATCTTGATTGTAATCCTTATCAATTTCAATATTTAGTTGTTTGCTAGTTTCACTCACTGTAGCCCAACGCATAGAACTAGCAAATAAGTTGCCACCAAAAAAACTAACCGTTTTAATGTTGAGCGCGCCTGCTAAATGCATGGGACCTGTTGAGGTGCTAATGAGTAATTCACTATCTCTAATTAAATAACAGTAGTCTATTATTGTTGGCGGTTGATAAATAATATCTGAGGCTGGAATTAGCGCTTTAATCTTATTTTTTATGTCTAGATCGTCTGGGCCAAATATCCATACTACTTGAATGCTATGTAACTCACTAACAACTTTAGCAAGATTTGAGTAATCTTCTAATGCAAGATTTCCATCACTACTACCGCCATAACCAGGATGAACAAGTACAATTTTTTGGCCAGCTAATTGATTGTTATTTCTAAATTTCTGTCTATTATCCAATTTAAGCAAAGGCAATTGATAGTTTAGACTGATATTACCATCTAATAATTTCGCTAAATCTAAATTGTACTCAACTTCTGTTTTTTCAACAAGACTACGTCTCTGCTTTAAAGTTTTGTTGAAAAATATCTGTGCCAATTTAGTGGCTGGTGCGATACGCGATTTAATACCACTCAAAAACAACAATAAGCCGAGCCGAGTATCAATAAACGCACTGATACTAATTGTAATATTGGCTGCTTTAATACTTTTTAGCATGTGCCAAAAATTCCTCCTATCATAAAGAATAACTTCATCAATAAAATCAATTTTCTTGGCCATCTCTATATTAACCTCTGATACCAAGGCAAAAATTGTAGCATCAGGATTGGATTTTTTAACCACGTAGTACAGTGGCAATGAAGTGACAAAATCACCAATTTTGTCATGACGAGTAATGAGAATATTCATTTTCTTTGGTTTAACTCATAAAGCTTAATGTATTTATAAAAATTAGTTGCCATATGGGAAAATGCAATAACAAGACCAACATACCCATCTAGAAATCCTCTTTTTAGGATGTAAGTCTTAAAAAAAGAAAAGCCAGCATTAAGAATTGCCTTTATT
>Ga0255775_1004142_pt1 | contig 11568 bp, 10 predicted proteins | sample 011ome_26_FD_179973 | JGI IMG/M metagenome (GOLD analysis project Ga0255775, IMG submission 179973) | Coastal salt marsh microbial communities from the Groves Creek Marsh, Skidaway Island, Georgia - 011511BT metaG (version 2) | ecosystem: Environmental > Aquatic > Marine > Intertidal zone > Salt...
GCCCTTGCCGTAGGCCATGCCGACCAGCAGGGATTTGCCGCCAATAGCCAGCCCGGATTTGCACCTTTTTTGCGCGGCCCTTATCCAAGCATGTATGCCACGCGCCCTTGGACAATCCGGCAATATGCCGGTTTTTCGACAGCACAGGAATCCAATCATTTTTACCGCCGTAATTTGGCAGCTGGGCAAATGGGATTATCGGTGGCGTTCGATTTGCCAACGCATCGCGGTTATGATTCGGACAATCCGCTTGTGGCGGATGATGTTGGTCTTGCCGGTGTTGCGATTGATTCAATTACCGATATGGCCGAATTATTTGACGCGATTCCGCTCGATCGGATGAGCGTGTCGATGACGATGAATGGGGCGGTGCTGCCGGTACTAGCCTTATTTATTGTTGCGGCTGAGGAACAGGGCGTTCGCCCCGATCAATTGGCCGGTACAATCCAGAATGACGTGTTAAAAGAATTTATGGTGCGCAACACCTATATTTATCCGCCAGCGCCATCAATGCGAATTGTGTCGGATATTTTTGCCTATTGTGCTGCCAAAATGCCCAAATTTAATTTCATCTCGGTTTCGGGCTATCACATGCAAGAAGCCGGTGCTTCGGCTGATCTTGAACTTGCCTATACGCTTGCTGATGGGCTTGCCTATATTCGGGCGGGTGTCGCTGCGGGGCTTGATGTTGATGATTTTGCCCCGCGCCTATCGTTCTTTTTCGGCGCAAGCATGAATTTTTTCATGGAAGTGGCAAAATTACGGGCGGCGCGTTTGTTATGGTCCGAATTGATGCAGCAGCATTTTGCCCCGAAAAATCCAAAATCACTGATGCTTCGTACCCATTGCCAGACGTCGGGCTGGTCGCTTGCGGCGCAGGATGTGTTCAATAATGTGCCGCGCACCTGTATCGAGGCGGCCGCGGCGGTTGCTGGCCATACGCAATCCCTGCACACAAATTCGCTTGATGAGGCTTTGGGACTGCCAACCGATTATGCCGCTCGCATCGCCCGCAATACCCAGCTTCACCTTCAGCATGAAGGGAATATGGCGCATGTTATTGATCCTTTTGGCGGCAGCTATCTTGTTGAAGATTTGACCCAGCAGCTTGTCGATAAAGCGCGCCAGCATATTGCCGAGGCTGAATCGCTTGGCGGGATGGCCGCGGCGATCGAGGCGGGCGTGCCAAAGCTGCGAATTGAAGAGGTGGCAACGGCAACGCAAGCGCGGATTGATTCGGGCAGCCAGACAATTGTCGGGGTGAATAAATATCAGCCGCAAGATAGCGGTGAGTTAGAACAGGTTGAGGTTAGGCGAATTGATAATTCGGAAGTGCGAAGCCAGCAAATCGCACGGCTGAAAACGCTTCGCAAAACACGCAATCAGGCGGCGGTTGATGCAGCGTTACGCGCCTTGCAACAGGCGGCTGCGGGCACTGAAAACCTGCTGCCTTTTGCCATTGAAGCGGCGCGCCAGCGGGCCACAATTGGCGAAATGTCCGATGCGATGGCGCGTGAATTTGGCCGTCACCGCGCCACCATTCAAGGGGTGCGAGGTGTCTGGAAACAGCATATGCAAGCCAGCGCCGATATGGATGTGCTGAAAGACCGTGTTGATGAATTTAGCAAGGCGCTTGGCCGTGCGCCGCGTATTCTTGTTGCCAAGCTTGGCCAGGATGGGCATGACCGTGGGCAAAAAGTCATTGCCTCGGCCTTTGCTGATCTGGGATTTGATGTTGTTACCGGCCCCTTATTCCAGACGCCTGACGAGGTTTATGATCTTGCCATAAGCCATGATGTCGACGCGGTTGGTATTTCCACGCTTGCTGCGGCGCATTTAAGTCAGGTACCCCAGCTTCGCAAAAAGCTGGATGCCGGTGCTGGCGGTCATATCGAACTTGTCGTTGGTGGGGTTATTCCACCAGGTGACATTCCGATTCTTGAGCGTGATGGTGCCGCTGCGGTATTTCTTCCCGGCACAAAATCAACCGATGCGGCAATGCGACTTCTTGACCTTCTAGCGCGGCGGCGGAATATAAGTTAATCCTCTATTTCATAAAGCCAATGACGGTTAGAGTGGCGATGTCTAATGATGGCCTGTTTTGAAATCCGTACCGTAATTAATCATATTGCGATGAACCATGTTGCAATGAATCATGTTGAAAGTGGGTCTGATCATGTCGACCAATAATGCCAGTACCGAAGCCGAAGCGATTGCTGATGAATTTGGCTTTTTTGACGATTGGGAAGACCGCTATCAAATGTTGATTGACCAGGGTCGGAAATTGGCGCCATTGCCCGAAAAATATCGGCATGATGATTTTCGGCTTCGCGGTTGCCAATCGGTTGTCTATTTTGCGGCCGAACGCGATGACGCGGATAAAATAACCTTTATGGCGCAATCAGATGCGGCCATTGTTCAGGGGCTTGTTGCATTGCTTTTGCGCGTCTATTCAGGCCGAACTGCCAAAGAGATTCGTGAGACTGAGCCTGAATTTCTAGCCAAGATCGGTCTTGACTCGCATTTATCGGCAACGCGGAAAAACGGTCTTGCCAGCATGCTAAATGCGATTAAATCAGCGGCGGCTGAATAATCACACCGGCAAAAAGCGGGCGCGTCTATTCCGGGCTGCGTTCGGCGCGTGGTGTCCGCCCATAGCATTCGCGGTAACATTTCGAAAAATGCGATGCAGAGACAAATCCGCAAGCCAAAGCTACCGATAGAATTGACATTGATGTCTGGCGCAACAGATGGCGCGCACGGGCAAGCCGCAAATTCAGATAATAGCGGGTTGGGGTGGTGTCCAGATATTTGCGGAACAATCTTTCGAGCTGGCGCGTTGACAGGTTGGTCATGCGGGCAATATCGGTTTGCGCCAATGGTTCTTCCAGATTGTCTTCCATGGTTTTGACAACTGCCAGCAATTTCGGGTGACTAACCCCAAGGCGGGCGCGAAGCTCCATACGCTGCCGATCGGTTGGTTCGCGGATACGGTCATGGATAAACTGGTCAGAAACTTCGGCTGCCAAGGCTGATCCATGCGTTTGCGTAATTAGATTTAGCATCATATCAAGCGATGCGGTACCGCCTGAGCAGGTGACGCGATTGCCGTCAATTTCAAACAGATCATTGGTAATATCAAGATGCGGAAATTCTTCGGCAAGCCCATCGATATTTTCCCAATGGATCGTGCAACGCCGCCCATCAAGAAGACCGGCAGCGGCCATCACATAGGTGCCGGTACAAATCGCACCAATGATCGCGCCATTGCGATCAAGGCGGCGGATCAGATTCAAAATTGATTTATTGGTGTTTTCGCGCACCCTGACACCCGAGCAAACAAAAACCATGCGGCAGCTTTGCAATTCTTCAGTTTCGGTAGCGGTTTGTACGGTCATGCCATTGCTGGCGGTGCTGGCATTGCCATCGGTGCTTGCCACCACCCAGTCAAACAATGTCTGATTCGACTGGCGATTGGCGGCGCGAAGCGGCTCGATTGCCGATGCAAAGGCAATCATTGAAAATTCGTTTAAAAGAAGAAACCCAATTTTTTGCGGCTCCGCATTATTGTCGGCGCGAAGCAGGGATTTAATCGTGTTTTCACCCATACAGTAGCTTTTCCGCAATGGGCGTCTTATCAGCCCATCACCTTAGTTAAAATGTCGCGCCCGCCAGCCGAATGGATGCCAGCAAATTGTCTACTTTCTCATTACGCTGCAAACTGTCGGAATTGAAACAAAATATTTCTTTTTTGAAGTTTTTTTGACGAACGCGCATCGTGGTTTGGCCAATTTCATACAATTTTGCAAGGTGGGTTTGGCAATCAAATCTATTCCTGCGACCAAAACTTTGCTATGCAGCGATCATTATGAGCCAATATCCTGTTCCCATTCCCGACATGATCACCAGCGCCGCAAATGATGAGGTGAAACGGCTTCGTGCGCTTCACGAACGTAAATTTCGCAAACAGACAGGTTGGTTTCTGGCTGAAGGTGCCCGCATTTGCCATGAGGCGGTTGCGCTTGGTTGGGCAATGCACCGGTTGGCATTTGTCGCTGGCCGTGAAGATGACCGGCAGGTCAGAACCTTGCTATCCGGTCTTGTTGAGGCAAAGGGGCGCGCCTTGCCAATGACCGAATCGCTGTTGCAGCGGATCAGCCGCAAAGATAATCCGCAAATGGTGCTTGGTGCCTTTGGCCAGCGCTGGGATGACCTGGATCAAGTTGGCGGAACGCCAGATGAATGCTGGGTTGCGCTTGATCGGGTTCGTGATCCGGGCAATCTTGGCACGGTTATGCGCACGGCTGATGCGGTTGGTGCCAAAGGGCTGATTCTGGTTGGTGATTGCACGGACCCCTATTCGGTTGAGGCGGTGCGCGCGTCAATGGGGGCGGTTTTCAATGTGCGGATCATTGCCTGTAGTGAGGCTGAATTTTTAAAATTCACTGCTGGCTGGTCGGGTCATGTTATCGGCACGGCACTTCCGGCAGCGGTTGATTATCGCACGGCTGATTATGCCGGATCATTGATCATGTTGATGGGGAATGAACAGGCTGGCCTAACCCCCGATTTGATGAAGGCTTGCACGCAATTGATCAAGATTCCGATGCTGGGACGGTCTGACTCGCTCAATCTTGCGGTGGCTACCGGTGTTGCGCTTTATGAGGCGCTTGCCAAACGTGGTCGCAGTAACTAGCGGCCAAAACCCATTTACACACTAGGCCATTACGTAAGCTAGGCGGCGATATCCGAACACCAGCGGGCAAAATTGGCCTGTGCCACATAGCGTGATAAATCGGTCTTGCCAGATTTCAGTGGCGCTTCTTGGATCGCCAATTCGCCTGATTCAAGACAGCCACCTTGATTGTCAAAAAGATCGGCAAGCGCATAATGCGCCGCGAGTGACGAGGCGCGAATGGCATAGATGGTCAAAACCATAAATAGCGCATCTTCGGATAAAAGCTGGCGGCATTTTTGCAGCAAGGGAGTCAAATCATCCTCGATGCGCCAAAATTCGCCTTTTGGCCCACGCCCATATTTTGGTGGGTCAAGAATAATGCCATCATAGCTTTTCTGGCGGCGCAATTCGCGATCGACAAAGCCGGTTGCATCATCGGTAATAAACCGGATTGGTGCCGATTGCATGCCACATAGATCACGGTTTTCAAAGGCCTGCGCCACGGCTTTTTTACTGGCATCAAGATGCGTGACCTCGGCACCTGCGGCGGCGGCGTGAAGGCTGGCAAGACCGGAATAGGCAAATAGATTCAAAATGCGTGGCGGGCGTTTATGGGTTTGGATAAATGCCTTAATTGCCGCGGCGCACCAATCCCAATGTGCTGCCTGTTCGGGAAAAAATCCCAAATGTCGAAAGGGCGTCGGCCGCGCCAAAAAGCGCAATGATTGATAACCAAGCTGCCAGCTTGGCGGCAATCCGCGTGAAAGCTGCCAGCCGCCACCTTCACCATCATCCTGTTCATTCTTGCCGGGGACAAAGATGCCATCAGCAACCCAATCATTTTCGCCAAGTCGCGGTTGCCACATGGCCTGTGGTTCGGGGCGGATAAACCGGTGCTGGCCGAACCGCTCGAATTTCCGCAAATTGCCGCTATCCAGCAATTCGTAATCCTGCCAGTTTGGGCTTGTAATCAAAGATAATTGACGCTGTTTCATGCGGGCGATATTGCCGATAGACGATTAAGATTGCAACCGATCAATCAGCGCGTGCTTGGTGCCGGTCTTGTCATATTTATGATGATCATCACCAATATTTGCGGCATTAGAGAAAAATTTTAAACAATTGAGACGAGTGAGTAAAATTTGTCGTGTTTCTAAAAAAATGAAATGAATCACGCAAAATATTTTGGAAAAGCTTTTATTTTTCAGAAAAATAACTATTCTCGACGCGGTAAACGCCCTTTTAGGTCTGGCTGCCGCTTTTGAGGCTGTCATGGAGATGAAAGCAGAAACTGCCATGGATCAGATAGATAAACAGATTCTTGCTCAATTACAGGTCAATGCCGCCCAACCGGTTGCCGATATCGCGCGCAAAGTTGGGCTGTCGGTAACGCCGTGCTGGCGCCGGATTCAACGGATGGAAGAAACCGGCTTGATCCGCAAACGCGTTGCTTTGCTTGACCCACAGAAAATTGGTGTTGGCATGTCGGTATTTGTTGCCGTTCGGACGGATCAGCATAATGCCGAATGGTTGCAGGATTTTGCCAGTATGGTTGCTGATATGCCGGAAGTTGTCGAATTTTACCGGATGAGTGGTGAGGTCGATTATTTGTTTCGGGTTGTGGTTCCGGATATGGCGACCTATGACACTTTTTATCGCAAGCTGATTGCCAATGTGCAGCTAACAGATGTCAGCTCGTCATTTGCGATGGAAGAAATCAAATATACAACGGCGCTCCCGCTTCCCGAGATTAATTAGGCTTGCTGGTGCTTGCTGCTTTATCCTTGGCATATCGTTTGATCATGTCACTGTAGGAATCGATCAGGGTCGCAATGACTGAATCGCGGCTGAACAGCTTTTCATAGGTTTCCTGCCCGCCCTTAACGAGCTTGGCGCGAAGGGGCTTGTCGTTTAGCGCGCGGTCAAGGGCTATTACCAGCCCGTCACAATCATCAATTTCGACAAGCAAGCCATCCTGTTCATCATGGACATAATGTTTGGCCCCCGCGGCCTTGGTGGCAACAAGCGGGACATTGGCAAACCATGATTCGGCAATGACAATCCCGAAAGGTTCATAGCGCGATGGCAAAACGCACACATCGGCGATGCCTAAAAGCCCCAGCCGGTCGGTACACCATCCGGCAAAAATGACCCGATGTTCCAGATTTAGAGCCTTTGCCTGCGCTTTATATGTGTCGATTTCAGGCCCGTCTCCGGCAAGTAGGAAGACCACTTCATCATCCATTTTTGCCGCCGCGTCGATCAAGAGATCAACCCCTTTTTTCCAATGCATTCGCGACAGCAATAAAACAACTTTTGACGCCTCAGAAATGCCATAGTCCGATCTTTTGATCTCGCCCATTGGTTCCAATGTGCCAAAGACATGCCCAACATAGGCCTTGTCTGGCTGGTTGGTGGCAGCGGCGATATGCGCGACAATATCCTTGGTGACGCCCATGTAAAAATCGCAGGATTTGTAATATTTCAAATCATAATAGCCGCCAAACCAGCCAAGCACCGGCATTTGGGTTTGTTTTGGCGTAAAGCTGGCAGCGCGATTCATCCAAGAATGTACCAGATCGGGCTTTTCGCGCTTTACGATGGCGTTGATTTTGGCCTTTTGAACCCATTTCAACATCGGGAGAAAGCTCAGAAAATGATGCTCAAGATTGCAATCATTCACCAATTTCAAAAAGGCTGGATGCGGGCGGCAAATCACAATTTGTTCAATGCCAGCGGCGGCAAGTGCGCGGATCGTGTCAACGGCACAGGATTCGGCGCCGCCCTGTTTTGCCCCAGCAATGATGTGAAGAATTTTCATGGATTGCGCCACTCTTTGCTGTTGGCCTGACGTTGGTTACTTTTCGCCTGACGGTGAACCGGCCGCCCGTCACTGGCGCTGGTACCGAACCTGTCCACTGGCAGATTCTTGGCCGCCAGCCGATTAAACCAGATCGCGAAAATGATCGAGATGTGTTCGATACCATTCAATTGTTTCAGGCAGGAAATCGTCAAGATCGCGCGTTGGTTTCCAATCGAAATCGCGAAGCATATCCAGACTATCAGCAGGATAGATCGTGTCATTGATCAGACGGTCTTTTTCAAATGAGATGTAATCTTCGAGCTTTAGATAGCTGCCAATTTTCTCGGCGACCTCGAGGTTGGAAAATGACTGGTCATGGCCAATATGATAAATCTGGCTTTTGGTGGCATGTTCCGCCAAAAGATAGATCGCCATCGCCGCATCCTTGACCCATAGATAGCGCCGGCGCGCCGACCCATCGCCATGCAGGGTGAATTTCCGGTCAAGCAGGCCAAGAACCGAAAAGCGGGGAATGATGTTATTGATGAACTGACCCGGGCCAGCAATATTGTTTGATCGCAGCGTCGTAATCGTTAATTCGGGGTGCATCTTTTGATAGGCGCTGACAATCATGTCGGCGGCGGCTTTGGATGCGCTATAGGGATTGGCCGGATCAAGCAGGCGAACATCGACAATCTCATCGGTTGACCCGTAAACTTCGTCCGTGCTCATGACGATTAGTTTTTTCACACCTTTTTTGACGCAGGCGGCAAGCAGGCTGTGAATGCCAACAACATTGGAAATGGTTGTCGAAACTGGGTTTTTGAAGGACACATCAACATGCGATTGGGCGGCAAGATGAATCACCACATCATCAGGCAATAAGGCTTTTTCCATCAATTGCGGGTCGCTGATATCCATGTAGAAATGTTGCGCGCCCTCGTTCAGAAATGCGCTGTCGATCGTTTTCCGGTTGGTAATCTTATCGACAATCGCAACTTTTTTACCTTTTGACTGTAAAAGATTAACAACGTGAGCGCCGATAAAGCCGCAGCCACCTGTCACAACATATCGCATTTTTTCTTACCCAAACCCTGTGATTTTCGATGGACAGACCATAAACATGTCTTGCTGATTTTGCCATTGAATATTTTGGCTGATCTTTGGTTAGCCATGGCGGATTGCATGATGTTTCAGATCATCCCGCCATCGCCCAAAACCGATTTACAGCTGAATATAAACCGATTTGATTTCGCTGTAGGCATCAAGTGTATAGGCGCTATTTTCACGGCCAAAACCGGAATGTTTCGCCCCACCAAATGGCAGACCCGGTGGTAACAGATTATAGCTGTTCACCCAGACATTGCCGGATTCAAGCGCATCGGCAACGCGGTGCGCCCGCGCCAGATCCTGTGTCATGACACCAGCACCAAGACCAAAATTGGTGCTGTTGGCACGGCGGATGGCTTCATCTTCATCATCAAAGATCAGAACCGACATGACCGGTCCAAAAATTTCTTCGCGGACAACCCGCATATCATCATGGCAATTGGTCAAAATGGTCGGCTGCATGAAATAGCCATTTTCAAAGCCTTGTGGCTGCAGCGCGTTGCCGCCTGTCGTGATTGTTGCGCCTTCATTCACGCCAATTTTGATGTAATCAAGAACCTTGGCAAGGTGGCGGCTAGAGATCAGCGCACCCATCTGGATATCGCTTGCCATCGGGTCGCCAACCCGCATGGCCTCGGTGCGGGCGGCCATGGCGGCAATGAAATTATCGGCGATGCTGCGTTGGACAAACACCCTTGTGGCGTTCGAGCAAACCTCGCCACCCGTGTAGAAATTCGCATCAAGCGCGGTCTGAACGGCAAGGTCAAAATCGCAATCTTCAAACACCAGCAAAGGCGATTTTCCGCCAAGCTCTAGCGTGATTTTTTTGAGTGATTGCGCGGATTGCGCCATGATCAACCGTCCTGTTTCAACACCGCCGGTTAATGATATTTTGGCAATGCCGGGATGTGCGCACAAGGCTGCGCCAATGTCGCGATCACCATGAATGATCTGGAACAAGCCGTCAGGAAGGCCGGCGGCTTGCAGCAATTCGGCAACCTTGTGCGCGACAAAGGGGGTTTCTTCGGATGGTTTTAGAATGAAGGCATTGCCTGCGGCTAATGCTGGTGCTGATTTCCAGCAGGCAATCTGCATTGGATAATTCCATGCGCCAATGCCAGCGCAAACCCCAAGCGGCACCCGCACGCTATAGCCAATGGCCTTGTCCCATTTGTTGAAATCACCATTTTGCGCGGTGATACAGGCGGCAAAATAGTCAAACGCATCGGTTCCTGATGGCACATCGCCGCTGACAGCTTCGCTAAATACCTTTCCAACATCGCGCACTTCAAGATGCGCTAATTCGTCATTTGCCTCGCGCATCAGATTGGCGGCTTTATGCAGAATTTTGGCGCGGTCAAATGCATCGGTTTTGGCCCATGAAATCTGGGCTTGGCTGGCAATCGCAACTGCTTCATCCAGCATTGCATCGCTTGCCGGTTCGATATGGGCAATCACTTCGCCGGTTGCCGGATACCGCTTTTCAATAATTGGCAGATTGCTTTTTAGTGGCTTGCCGCCAATGAATGACTGACAGATTTGCATGCGCGATTCCTCCGCCTTCTTGGTCGGCCAATTTACCGATCGACACAAGGGATGACTTTGTTTCTTTCGATGCCTAACATAGTCCAAAGAATTTAAAAAAGCATTTGATCTTGCCGGTGAATCAGTCAGGCTTGATCAGATGTCAGGTTTTGATGCCGTTTGGCGGCGGCGATTGGGGATTATCATGTCTGAAATCATTGTTGATATTGATGAGGCACGCCGTGATCTTGCGGCAATTTTTCGCTGGACGGCACGCGAGTCGATGCATGAAGGCATTGCCAATCATTTTTCCTATGCCATATCGGATGATGGGCAGCAATTTTTGATGAATCCTTATGGCGTGCATTTTTCCAAAATGAGGGCAAGTGACCTGCTGCTTCTCGATGCACGCAAAACGCCGTCTGGTTATGGGCAAAAGGTTGATCCAACCGCATGGTGGATTCATGGTGCAATGCATCGCAATAATCCGCAGGCGCGCTGTATCGTGCATTTGCATTCGCATTATGCCACTGCGCTTAGTGCACTCAAAGACCCAACTTTGCTGCCGGTAGATCAAACCAGTTGCCGTTTCTTTAATCGTGTTGCGGTGGATTCCGGGTTTGATGGCATGGGGCTGGATGACGAGGCCGAAAGGCTATCAACCATTCTTGGTAATAAACGGCTGGTGATGATGGGCAATCACGGTTTTATGACTGTTGCCGAATCGCCAGCACTTGCTTTTGATTTAGCCTATTATTACGAGCGAGCTTGTCGGACTTATTTAACTGCAAAAGGGTCTGGGTTAGAGCTGTCTGTCCTGTCGAATGAAATTGCTGAAAAAACTGCAAAACAATGGGAAGTCCAGGATCAAACAGTTGATCAGCACCTCGCTGCAATTCGAAGAATCTTGGATGATGAAGATCCTGAATACAGACACTGAGGTATGAAATGATCTAAAAACGGCAAGTTGAAAAGGTGCCGTTTTGCAGAATTAAATAAAAAAAGGCTGTTATTGATGCAAGAAATGTCGCATGCTGAACATAACAAAATAGTCGGGGTACCGTTCTATTTTACCAGAAAAACAATTCAATAAAATCCTTGGGAGGGTTATGATGAGAAAATTACTTATTGCGTCAGCAGTAGCTGTGGGAACCATGTTAGGGGTCTCTGGGCAGGCGTCTGCGGCATGTGGTACTGTCTCGATTGCTGAAATGAACTGGGCTTCGGCACAGCTGATGGCCAATGTGGATAAGATAATTCTTGAGACCGGTTATGGCTGTAAGGTAGACATCGTACCTGGCGATACAATGCCAACCTTTACTTCAATGAATGAAAAAGGCCAACCAGATGTAGCCGGTGAGCTGTGGATCAATGCTGTTGCCACCCCGCTGGATGCTGCAAAAGCCGAGGGGCGTCTCCATACTGTTTCAGAGGGGCCGATTACTGGGTTGGG
>Ga0255775_1004151_pt1 | contig 11556 bp, 7 predicted proteins | sample 011ome_26_FD_179973 | JGI IMG/M metagenome (GOLD analysis project Ga0255775, IMG submission 179973) | Coastal salt marsh microbial communities from the Groves Creek Marsh, Skidaway Island, Georgia - 011511BT metaG (version 2) | ecosystem: Environmental > Aquatic > Marine > Intertidal zone > Salt...
GGCCCACCACGCGAAATAATAATCGCGCGGCCACCATGTTTTTGAATTGCGTCGGCGATTTCAACCGTGCCACGTTCAACACCGCCACGAACCATCGCTGGCAGAATTTGTACAATCGTTGGCACGCCGCCTTGACGTTGTTTCAACAATTTCGATTTTGGTGCTAGTATCATCGGCCTTATAAATGGCTATCATTTGCTAGTTTGGTCAAGATTTAATAAGACGCAAACTGGCAAATGCCAGATCATGAAAGTGAAAAAAAATGCAATCTATCGCGTGGCACAGCATAAACCAGTCAGGTAGGATCGCCTATAACAGAGTTACTGGCAAAACGCCCGGGATCATCTTTTTATGCGGTCATGGCTCGGACATGGATGGCAGCAAGGCATTATTTCTTGAAAGTTGGGCAAAACAGCAGGGACGTGCCTTTTTGCGGTTTGACTATAGCGGGCATGGCCAGTCAGATGGTGCCTTTCTGGAAACCAATATTTCCGATTGGACGCGTGACGCGATTGCCGTTATTGACGATCTAACCACTGGCCCTCAAATCCTTGTTGGCTCGTCACTTGGGGGTTGGATCATGCTGAATGTCGCGCTGGCACGGCCTGACCGGATTGCGGGGCTGATCGGCATAGCAGCCGCCCCCGATTTTACCGAAGATTTGATCTGGCAACCGCTTGATGATGATCAACGCAACAAGATGAAAAATGATGGTCAGATCGCGATGGAAAACCCCTATGCCGATGATCCGGTTATCTATCCCTATCATTTGATCGAAGATGGCCGCCAGCATTTACGGCTTCGCGCGCCTTTGGCGATCACCGCACCAGTTCGCCTTTTGCAGGGCATGAATGATGCCGAAGTGCCATGGCAAACCGCAACAAGGCTTGCCGATTGTTTGCAATCTGATGATGTGGTTCTGCATTTCGACAAAACCGCAACGCACCGGTTTTCCGAACCAGCACAATTACGCCTTCTTGAAACTGTTTTGGTGACGCTGCTTGATCGGCTTGACCCGAAATAGCCAGGCTAGGTCATTAGAAATCGAGATCGCAATAATGATCAGGCGGGGTCAGACCAACCACCTGATCGGCAAGAAGGTCGCGGAATGATGGGCGTGATTTCATTTTGGCGTACCAGCTTTTGGCTTCGGGGTGGCGGCTCCAATCAATATCACCTAGGAAATCGAGAACCGACAGATGCGCCGCGGCGGCCAGATCGGCAAGCGATATTTGCCTGCCGGTTAGCCAGTTCCCCTGCTCGGCCAGCCAGTCAATATAATCAAGATGGATTTGCAGATTGCTCATCGCGGCCCGCATCACCACAGATGATATTGTGCCTTCACCCGAAAACCGTTTGATGACACGCTCAGACAATAGCGGCGTTCCAACCTCGCGGCTGAATTTATATTCAAACCAATGCACAAGACGGCGAATTTCGGCACGCGCTGGTGCTTCACCCCATAGTAAATTATGTTGGCTTGAATCTTCGGTTTCTTCGATAAATTCAGCGATCACCATTCCGCCACTAATGGCAAGCCCATCTTCAGTGACCAGAACGGGCACATCACCCGCCGGATTAAGCGTTAGGAAATCTTCGCTACGCTGCCACGGAATTTCCAGCTTTGGCAAAACCATCAGGTCGCGTTCGGCAAGCACAAGCCGGATAAAACGTGACGATGCTGATAATTGATAGTGATGCAAAACCCGCATGAACCCGAAACCCCTTACCATCAATTGCGACCAAGACCGGCCGTCATTCACATAGCATATTATGCCGGTGGCGCAATGCCCCGAACAACAAGCCCGCTTGACGGCAAGCTTGCCAACGCACCTGGCACCAACTCGCAAAATTGCAGCCGTTCCGGCTCGACAAAGCCAGGCCAGTCAAGACCATAGCCAACCGCCGGCACAAACCCAAATTTTGGATAATAATCAGGCTCGCCTGACACCAGAACAAGCCGCCATCGCCCTAGTCGTGCAAGCCGCATTCCCTCTTGAACCAATTGTCGGCCAAAGCCTTTGCCGCGAACATGAGGTTGCACCGCAAGCGGGCCAAGCAGCAAAATGATTTCATCATTCAGCATGACTTCCCAGAACCGCAACGACCCAACGGCTTGATCACCGTCATAGCCAACAAGACATAATGCGGCCACCGGCGCCCCCGGGCGCAACGCCCAGACCGACCGGTCATACCGTTTTGGCCCAAACGCCTCGGTCATCAATGCTTCGATGACCTGACTATCTGCCTGTGTTTGCTGCGTAATCTTGAACATCATTATGCTTTATAGAAAAGTAGCAGCAGACACAATCGGCTTTTGCATGGCCATTGAAATCAATGATTACGCCGTTTCAGACAGATCATCCTCAAGCGTCAGCGGTACATCCAAAACCGGAATGATTTCAGTTGGAACGACCTGCCAGAAATGCTGCAACGCCGTTTCCCAGTGGTTCAAGATGCGTGCGGCAAGAGCGCTTTCGGTTTCGCGTGCGTGCTCGGCAACAAGATCACGAAGCTTGTTTTCCCAATGCGGATGCGCAATCCGGAAAAGCTGTAGGCTTTCCCGATTGACTCGTGATTCAAAATTATCAGCCTCGTCATAGATGAAGGCCATGCCGCCGGTCATGCCAGCGCCGAAATTGTCACCAACCTCGCCAAGGATCACAACATTGCCACCGGTCATATATTCACATGCGTTCGACCCGCTTCCTTCGACAATTGCCGTTGCGCCCGAATTACGAACACATAAGCGCTCGCCAGCCTGACCCGCCGCAAACATCTTGCCCGATGTTGCGCCATAAAGAACCGTATTGCCGATGATGGTATTGGCACTAGCAACAAACCCAACGGCGGCTGATGGCCGAACGACAATCATGCCACCTGACAAGCCTTTGCCGACATAGTCATTGGCATCACCTATCACATCAAGGCGAAGGCCCTGCGTTGCAAAAGCGCCCAAAGACTGGCCTGCCGAGCCGCGAAGCCGGACAAGAACATGTCCTTCACGAAGTCCGGTCATGCCAAACCGGCGAACAATATGCGACGACAGCCTTGTACCAATAGCACGCTGGGTGTTTTCGACATTGTAAGACAATTGCATCTTGGAGCCGTTTTCGAGCGCAAGCTTGGCATCAACAACCATTTGCGCATCAAGCGTATCCGGCACTTCGGTGCGGGCACCGCCACGGCTGCTGACCAATTCATCTTCGCTGTCAGCACGCACCAGAATGGGGTTAAGATCAAGGTCATCAAGCGCAGCATCACCGCGGCTTACCTGCGTCAGCAAATCGGTACGACCAATCACTTGCTGCAATGTGGTAAAGCCAAGACTTGCTAGAATTTCACGAACTTCTTCAGCAAGGTGTGTGAATAGCTGAACCACTTTTTCCGGCGTGCCTTCAAATTTCGCCCGCAGATCATCTCGCTGCGTGCAAACACCGACCGGACAGGTATTGGAATGGCATTGCCGAACCATGATACAGCCCATTGCAATCAATGATGAGGTGCCAATGCCATATTCATCAGCACCAAGCATCGCTGCCATAACGACATCACGGCCTGTTTTCAATCCACCATCGGTTCGCAGCACAACCTTGTTGCGAAGGTCATTCATCGACAGTACCTGATGTACTTCAGATAGACCCATTTCCCACGGCAAACCGGCATATTTGATTGATGATTGCGGGCTGGCGCCAGTGCCGCCACCATGGCCTGAAACCAAAATCGAATCCGCCTTGGCCTTGGCAACACCGGCGGCAATTGTGCCGATACCGGTCGAGGCCACCAGCTTGACGCAGACTTTTGCATCTGGGTTGATCTGTTTTAGATCATAGATCAGCTGCGCCAAATCTTCGATTGAATAGATATCGTGATGCGGTGGCGGTGAAATCAATGTCACACCCGGGGTTGAATGGCGCAATCTTGCGATCAGGCTATCAACCTTGATTCCGGGCAATTGGCCACCCTCGCCGGGCTTGGCACCTTGTGCAACCTTGATTTCGATCTCTTCACAATTATTCAGATATTCGGCAGTGACACCAAACCGACCCGATGCGATTTGCTTGATCGCGCTTGACGGATTATCGCCATTTTCGCGAAGCTTGAAACGCGCCGGATCTTCGCCGCCCTCGCCCGAATCCGATTTGGCACCAATGCGATTCATCGCAATCGACAGGGTTTCATGCGCCTCAGGGCTTAGCGCGCCAAGCGAAATGCCCGGCGAGACCAATCGTTTGCGGATGTTGGTGATTGATTCGACACGGTCGATCTCAACCGCATCACCAGCCGCCTTGAATGCCATCAAATCACGAAGGTTGATTGGCCCCTGATCATTGACCAGCGACGAATATTTTTTCCAGCTTTCAAAAGAGCCAGTGTCGCAAGCATGCTGCATGGCATGGATCAATTGCCCATCAAAGGCATGACGTTCGCCAGATTTGCGATAGCGGAAAAATCCACCAACAGGCAAATGCACATCATCATTGGCAAAGGCCTTGTTATGCATTTCAACCACCCGCGTTGCGATGCCTTTCAGGCCAAGACCCGAAATACGCGACGACATTGGCGGAAAATAATCAGCAACCAATGACCGTGACAGGCCAAGCGCCTCAAAATTATAACCACCACGATATGAAGCAATCACTGAAATGCCCATTTTCGACATGATTTTCAGCAAGCCTTCTTCAACCGCCTTGACGAAATTACCAACCGCATCGCGAAGTTCCATGCCAACAAGCAGGCCGCGCTCATGCCGCTCGGCAATCGCCGCTTCGGCAACATAGGCATTCACCGTGGTTGCACCAACCCCGATCAAAACAGCAAAATGATGAACATCAAGACATTCGCCACTGGCCACATTGACCGATGCAAATGTGCGCAATTGCTGTCGGACAAGATGCGAGTGAACCGCGCCTGTTGCCAAAATCATTGGGATTGGAACCCGACTTTCCGACACATTTCGGTCGGTCAGCATCACATGCTCGCAACCTGACCGAACGGCTTCTTCAGCCTCGGCCTGAATCCGTTCAAGCGCATTGGTAAAGGAAGCCTCAGACCCATCATTGTCAAAACTACAGTCAATTTCGGCCGCCTTTTTGCCAACATAACGGCATAGCGCATCCCATTCCGGCACCGTCAAAACAGGTGAATTCAATACCAGATGATCGCATTGCTCGGGCGCTTCATCCAGAATATTGCCAAGATTACCAAGCCGTGTGCGCAGCGTCATCACATGACGTTCACGAAGCGAGTCGATTGGCGGGTTGGTCACTTGCGAGAAATTCTGCCGGAAGAAATGATGCAGGCCACGATAGCGGTTTGACAAAACGGCAAGCGGCGTATCATCACCCATTGATCCAATGGCTTCTTTACCGGTTTGTGCCATTGGCTGCAAAACCAGTTCCATATCTTCCATTGTCCAGCCAGCCATCATCTGACGGCGGCGGGTTTCAGTCTTGGTCAGGGGCTGGCTTGCCTTACCCGTTGAATTCGCCAATAGCGAGTCCATCTGCTTGGCACGGCCAATCCATTTGCTCCAGTCGCATTTCTTGGTCAATGCGTCTTTCAACTCGCCATCTTTATAAAGACGGCCTTCGGCAAGATTGATACCAATCATCTGCCCCGGTCCAAGCCGCCCACGTTCGGCAATTTTGGTATCGGGAACGACAACCATTCCGGTTTCTGAACCCGCAATGACAAGCCCGTCATGCGTCACCACATAACGAAGCGGGCGCAATCCATTCCGGTCAAGACCGGCAACGACCCAATCACCAGCATAAGCCGCAATCGCTGCCGGGCCATCCCATGGTTCCATAACCGAATTGCAATAGGCATACAGCTTGGCCCGCGGGTGATCGCTGCCAACATCAATGGCCTCGGGAATCATCATGGTTTTTACCATTGGCAATTGCCGCCCACCGTGAACCATTAGTTCAAACACCGCATCAAGCGCTGCCGAATCCGAACTGCCATTGGCAACAACCGGCTTTAAATCGCCAATCGCATCACCAAACAAAGCCGATTCCATGCGGTCTTCATGGCAGCTCATCCAGTTTTGATTGCCCCTGATGGTATTGATTTCACCATTATGCGCCAAAACGCGGAATGGCTGCGCCAATTTCCAGGTTGGCATGGTGTTGGTCGAATAGCGCTGATGATAGATTGCAAAAGACGACACAAAGCGCTGATCGAGCAAATCTGGGAAAAAGGCCGTTACCTGCTCGGCAAGGAACATGCCTTTATAAATGATCGACCGGCTCGACAATGAACAAAGATAAAAATCATTGATCATATGTTTGATAACGGCCTTTTCGATCCGGCGGCGTACCAGATAGAGCTGGCGTTCAGCTTCGGCGGCGTCCATTTCGACCGGCATCGAAAACATGATCTGTTCAATTTCTGGACGTGTCGCAATGGCCTTTGTGCCAAGCGCCTTGATATCTACCGGCACCTGCCGCCAGCCATAGATGCTATGCCCAACCGCCAGAATTTCCTGCTCGACAATACAGCGGCAGCGTTCCTGCGCGCCCAAATCGGTACGCGGCAAAAACACCATGCCAACCGCCAACCTGCCACCATCATCATCATGGCCGGTGCGCGCAATATGTTCGATAAAAAAGTCGCGTGGAATTTCAATATGGATACCAGCACCATCGCCAGTCATGCCATCAGCATCGACCGCACCGCGATGCCAGATCGCTTGCAACGCCTCGATGGCTGATTCGACAACGGCGCGGTTAGGCTTGCCATCTTGTGCCGCCACAAAACCAACACCACAAGCGTCATGTTCCATTTGCGGGCCATAAACACCCGCTTTGGTTAATTTAGCTTCATTCACAGCGCGGCGCTGAAGATAGGCAGCTTCATCAAAATTCTTTGTCATTTTACTCTCCGTATAAGCAGCGGTCTAGCGACCGGCACCAGCGGCCCGCGGCGCATCAGCGGCGGCCATAATCCATTGATCAATCGCCTCAGCCGCATCACGGCCGTCACGAACACCCCAAACAACAAGCGACGCGCCGCGAACAATATCGCCAGCCGCAAACACGCCATCCAGATTTGTCATCATGGTCCGCCAATCAATTTTCAGCGTTCCCCAGCGGGTGACTTCCAACCCGTCCTGGCCAAACATTGTCGGCAAATCTTCCGGATCAAAACCAAGCGCCTTGATCACCATATCGGCAGGCAATTCATGCGCTGATCCGTCAATCACTTCTGGCACTTGGCGGCCGGTTGCATCGGGCTGGCCAAGGTGAATGCGCTGCGCCTGAACCGCGCGCACCTTGTCATCACCAAGAAATGCCTGTGGTGCAGACAGCCATTTGAAAACAACACCTTCTTCTTCGGCATTTTGAACTTCGCGCTGTGACCCGGGCATATTCGCCCGATCGCGGCGGTAAAGACAGCTAACCGATTTGGCCTTTTGCCGAATTGCCGTGCGAACGCAATCCATCGCCGTGTCGCCGCCGCCAATCACAACAACATCTTTGCCTTCGGCATTCAGCGCACCCGAATCAAATGCCGCCACATCATCACCAAGGCTTTTGCGGTTTGATACGGTTAGATATTCAAGCGCCGGAACGATGCCATCAAGCCCGCTTCCCGGCGCGGCGATGTCGCGTGCCTTATAGACACCCGTCGCCACCAGAATGGCATCATGCTTGGCCCGAATATCGGCAAAGCTGGTCTCGCCACCAATATCGACGCCAAGATGGAAATGAACGCCGCCATCAATCAGCAATTGGCCACGACGCTCGACAATTGATTTTTCCAGCTTGAACCCGGGAATGCCATACATCAGCAAGCCGCCAATCCGGTCATAGCGGTCATAGATATGCACCTGATAGCCGCGATGGCGAAGCATTTCGGCAGCGGCCAATCCGGCTGGCCCGGCGCCAATGATGCCAATCGATTCCGCCCGCTCAACACGCGGCGCGGCTGGCTTGACCCAGCCCTCGGCAAAGGCGGTTTCGGTGATATGTTTTTCAACCGCACCAATGGTGACTGATTCAAACCCTTTTTCGATCACACAACTGCCTTCGCAAAGCCGGTCTTGCGGGCAAATACGGCCACAGATTTCCGGAAAATTATTGGTCTGTGATGACAATTCATAGGCTTCCTGCATCCGGCCTTCGGCAGTCAGCATCAACCAATCAGGAATATTGTTATGAAGCGGGCAATTCACCTGACAGAACGGCACCCCGCATTGCGAACAGCGCGATGATTGCGTTTCAGCCTCAGCAGCGTCAAAATCATCATAAATTTCATCAAAATCAGCGACACGATTTTCGGCCTTGCGCTTTTCCGGCATGGCCTTATCGGTCGATACGAACTTCAACATCTTTGATGACATATCTGCTACTCCTTAATTTATGCGGCACTGGCGTTACAACGCTCATACTGGCGTTTTACAACCCCGCATCGCCCCATTCAAACTGGCAACGCGGTTTTCCGTCTCGGTCTTTTCTGGTGACTTATCGTCTGCAAAGCCGGCCTATCCATCGCCACTGCAACACCCGATCCCAGCGCAACCAACGATATTGATCTTTCAAACGATGCTGGCATCACCCTGATGTTCTGGTGCAATCACCAAAAGCAACCGGCGGTTTACCAAAAGGCTCATCCGGTCACCCGTCCAATTAGTCAACATTCATTACCTTTTTTTGATCATAATTGCAAGTATGATTCAGATGGCACAAATAAATCTATCTTGCCTAACGGTATTATGGCCGAAATGGTACTAATTAGGCAAATAAAGCCAAATCAGATTGATGCTGGTCAATAATCACCTTCTGCGCCTATGATAGCGCCAATCAATGCCACCCATTTGGCCGGTTTGATAATGCGCCTTTACTACTTCGTCTCTAGTAATGCGCCGGTAATAACAATGTGCCTTTGCAAGGAGCCGTACGAATGCCGCTAAGCCTGCTGATTCTTGTTGCCGCCATTCAGGGTTTGACCGAATTTTTGCCCGTATCATCATCGGGGCATTTGGTGATGATTCCGATTGTCACCGATTTTGCCCATCAGGGCCGGGTGATTGATGTGGCAGCGCATGTCGGCACTTTGATTGCAGTTGCCTTTTATTTGCGTGCTGAAATCATTGCCATTGCGGTGGCAATGCTGCGCTTTGGGCGCACTGATCCTGACCATGCACGGCTTGGCATTATGCTTGTTCTGGCAACCATTCCGGTGATTATCGCTGGTTATATTGTCAATTACGCCCATTGGCAGTGGCTTGACATGGTTTACAGCCTCGCCATTGCCAATCTGGTATTTGCCGTCATTTTATGGCTTGCCGACAAGGTGCCTGCCACGCGGCGCGACCTTGGTCAAATCGGCTTGCCGCATGCGCTGATCATCGGCATCGTGCAAATTTGCGCCTTGATCCCCGGTGCCTCGCGGTCAGGCGTGACGATGAGCGCAGCGCGGTTTCTTGGCTATGACCGCGTCACCGCAGCCCGATTTTCATTATTGCTCTCCCTGCCAACAATTGCTGGGGCCGGCTTGCTCAAAACGCTTGATCTTGTCAAAAGCGGCGATGCCACGCTTGGCGCGGATGCGGTGATTGTTGCGGCTTTATCGGCTGGCCTTGCGTGGCTTGCGATCCGCTGTATGATGCGCTGGCTTACCACGGCAGGCTTTGGTATTTTTGTCTATTACCGTTTGGCGCTTGGTGGATTGCTATTGCTGGCATTGACGCAAGGTTGGGTTGCCGCAAGCATTATCTAAGACCGGAACAAACCGCCTGGCCGATAGCGCTCAAGATAGGTTGGCAAAACCGCATCAACACAAGTTGGCGTGATGCCCAAATCTGCGAGCGTCAGCGCCTTTTTGCCAACGATGTTGTCATTTTTCAGCAATCGCACCTGATCAAGCGTAATTGGCGCATTGGGCAGCAATCCGGCAAAGGCAGCACCGCATGATAATGCAAAAAATGGCACCGGCAATAATAGGCGCCGCCGCTGGATGTGAAGAAGGGTGATTTCCATCAATTGCCGAAAACTAAACATATCCGGGCCGCCAAGCTCGAAAATTTTGCCCTCAGGTGATTTAGCAAGCTTGCCACCAGCGAGGCCAAGACCGGCCATAATCGCCCCGACAACATCTTCAACATAAACGGGCTGCATGCGCATTTTGCCACCGCCAGGCAATGGCAATGCTGGCGCAATCATGGCCATTGCGGCAAACCGGTTAAAAAAATCATCGCGCGGGCCAAACACAATTGATGGGCGCAGGATCACCGCTGATGCGAAGGCCTTGTGCAATCCAGCTTCGCCAGCAGCTTTGCTTTTCGCATAATGGCTTGGAGAGTCACGGTCGGCACCAATGGCTGATACATGAACAAGTGATTGAACATCATGCTTGGCGGCAAGCGCGCCGATACGCGCTGGCAATTCCGCCTGCAATGCGTCAAAGCGCTGCCCGCCACCTTCGGCAAGGATACCAACAAGATTGACCACCGCATCGGCAGGCCGAATGACCGATTCCAAAACCGCCTCATCAAGCGCATTGCCAGCCACAAGCGTGATCTGCCCTACATTGCCCATCGGTTTTAGATATTTTGCCCGCTCGCTATTGCGGCATAACACAATGACCTGTTTACCAGCGCGTGCCAGCCGTTCCACGGTTGCCCGTCCAACAAACCCCGATCCACCAATTACTGCAACTGTGTTGATCATTGATTTACCCTTGCTTGACCGGCCAATAGGCGCGGCGCGATGATCCAATTTACTGGCGGCACAGTCACGTTTCGGCGCGCCACCAAGCATTCATTGATTGCAAATTAGGTCATGCCTCCCCGCTTTACAATCCCACCAATGCCAATTTCCGATAAAATAGATTTTTACCAGCATTTGGCACCACCAAGAAAAGCCGCATTTTCTCGCCATTAGGTCATTGAAAAGGTTTGACACGCCATGGTTTGTGGCTATTCTCACGCCGTCAGACAGAAAGCGGTTTTCCGCAAGGTCAATGGCAAGCCCAGGTGGCGGAATTGGTAGACGCGCTGGCTTCAGGTGCCAGTGACCATTAGGTCGTGGAAGTTCGAGTCTTCTCCTGGGCACCATTGCCATTTTGATAGCCCCACGGCCGTTACTGGCTTTTCCTGCCAAAGCCTGCGCCCTTGGCGAAAAGCCCAGCCTTTGCAAAGACACAAGACCCTGCCTTTGCGATGACACAAGAAACGAGGCATAGATGACAATTCATATCCATCAGGACGATCTTCCCGTTGAAATTGATCTTGGCGATGTGGTTGCCATTGATACCGAGACAATGGGGCTTAACCCGCATCGCGATCGGCTTTGCCTTGTGCAGCTATCAGGCGGTGATGGCGATGCCCACCTTGTCAAAATCGCCAAGCCGCAAATGCCAAGCCCAAATCTGGCGTCGCTTCTTGCCAATCCGCAGATCACAAAGCTGTTTCACTTTGCACGTTTTGACATTGCCAGCCTTAGCCAACGCATTGGCCCGCTTGCTGGCCCGGTTTATTGCACCAAAATCGCATCCAAACTTATCCGCACCTATACCGACCGGCATGGGCTAAAAGATCTTTGCCGC
>Ga0255775_1004203_pt1 | contig 11460 bp, 18 predicted proteins | sample 011ome_26_FD_179973 | JGI IMG/M metagenome (GOLD analysis project Ga0255775, IMG submission 179973) | Coastal salt marsh microbial communities from the Groves Creek Marsh, Skidaway Island, Georgia - 011511BT metaG (version 2) | ecosystem: Environmental > Aquatic > Marine > Intertidal zone > Salt...
AAGAAGAACCATGATGTTTTATATCTTATATTATTTAACGATTTGAAAATAAACGTATACTACGCAACTCTATATTTGTATTTATATCCATTCGTTTCGGATTGCTTAAGTTTACTATTAATCATCAAGGCTTGATGTATCTCTTTATTCCATTTAACTCTGTAATAAAAAAACACTAAAAAGAGTAAAAGAAAAAATGAAATAATTCCACCTATAAAATAAAAGCTATATGACATTCTTTATATTCAAATAATACAAAAAAGTGACAGTAATTTGAATATTATTTATAATTATGATACGAGTCCTAGTTATAAAATAACAACAACACTGATGGAAGTTATTAAGAATATATTAAATAAAAATTCTTTGGTTTATTTTAAATTACCTGGATGCTCAGATTGTAATAAACTGGATATATTTTTAAAAGAAAAAGGAGTGACATGTTTATGTTTTAACCTTAGTGAAATTGATGATGATAACAGCTATGAGGAAGCGGTTTCGCATTTACATAGCTTGAGCAAAACACGACGATGCCCAATGTTATTTATAAATGGAACTTATTACGGTGATTATAATGCAGTTTTAAATTTGTATGCTGTTGGTGAGTTATCTAAAATTTTGAAGAGTGAATTGAATGTTACGATTGAAGATCAAGAGTTTTAGTTTTGTTTCTTTTTTTACATTATTTTGCTCATTTCAAGTGAACGATATTGTAGTAAAACCATTAAATTTTGTCATTTGTTTTATCATAGAACGGGGTTTATTGTTGAGTAATGTGTTATTTTTCATTTGAAAATCATCGGTTGTTCTTACATGATCATTATCGTGTATCCTTTCATATTTTTTAGAAGCTACTTCATGATCTTTAGATTGTTTATGATGATTATCTGAATTGCATACAATCATATCATTTTCAATAGGTTGACTGTTTTTTTTCACATAAATTAAAAGATCGTTTTCTAAAAACCATCTAAAGAAATTGAGTTGACCTATAGTAGTTTCAACAAATTTTTCCGAGGAATAATAAAAATCAATCCTGTCTCTTCTTCTAAACGGATCAAACTGAATTTTCTTGAAAGCTTTTAATTGAGAACGATAATTAGAGTAAACATTGAAGTATTCGTCATTATTACTGTTTTTCTTAACTAAAACTACGTTATTTTTTTTACAGTAATTAGTAACAAACCAATCGATCAAACGAAGCGAAATCTTGGAAGATTTACCAATAATAGGAAGGATCTCTTGAAGTTTATCTAAATTGGAACTGTAATACTTGCTAAGAGATAAAAGTAACAATTCGTTATTATTGTTATCTTTCATTTTTAATGAATTTAAAATCGGTTCTTAAGTTTAAATCAGTATTCAAAAATGAATGTATTAATATATTTAGCAATAAAATGAGTGAAAATGAGTTCATTAACAAAGTAACCAATTCTTTATTCAACGACAAATTTAGATTGATGTATAATTTATTTGGTTATCCTAATCTTGTAAAAGTTGAAGATAAAGAAAAAACTATTTACATAGATAAAAAAAATAACAACATATTATTGATGAAAAGTTTTCAGTTAAACAATCCTAATATAAAAGTCTCAATCACACCCACCAATCTCTAATGGACGTCTATTTAAGTCCGATTCAATAGTGGTTTGATTCCATGGTGAAACCTTGACTTGAGGGTTGGGTGGTTCGGAGCGAATTTGACGATTAGCATTACGAAGAGATGTACCGACGGTATTGACACCAGTATGGTAACCAGCATTAAGGAAATTTTTATCTTTAAGATCACCTTGACCAGCAGGATTTACTTGAGCCCATTTGGAGTTGGCTGCATCTTTTGGAAGGAGATCCTCGGCTGTAAGTTTATCTTTCGGGAAGCAATCTTTAGGAAGCTTCTCACCAGTTTGATTCACTGGTTTATAATTTTGATTGGACTCTGGTTCGGATGGTACTGCATTTTTGGATGATGATTTAACTGTCTCAACAAATTTTGAGGAAGTGGGCATGACATAATCTGAAGGTAATAACATATCATTTTTGTCGCTTATTTCTGCAGCTTCAAAACCTTCATCATTTTCTTTTTGTTTCTTGGCATATTCCATAGCAAGATAAATTAAAGCAGCCGCAGCTAATAATATTAAAACACCACGAAGAATATCTGTAATTGACATTTTTATTTATAATGTAATATATTATTTTTTTCAAATAATTCATTCAAATAATTATCAACTTTATTCAGAGTTTTCAGGTTTACATGTTTTTTATTAATTTCCTCTTGCATAGATTTTAATGATTTTACATTAGTCTTTAAACTATCAATCATAATTGATATTTTTTCAAGTAATTCATTTTTCATGTGATTTTTATCCATATCATCTGGTTCAGGTATGTCTTCATCATCAACTCCTATTGTAGAGGTACTGTTTACATCAATTTTATTGTTCTCGAAAGAGAACGGTTCCAACTCTTCAATCTCTAATACACGAACCTTTCGTGAAGAGTTTGCCTTAATCTTAAACAAATATTTTTGATTCAAATTTATCGTCGATAATATGGGAATAGAACCAGATAAATTTAATGATAAATCAATATATTCGTTATCACTTTCTAAAACATCTATATCCATATTCGCACATACATCGTTGAGTAATTCTACATTCAGATCCTCTTTAGAACATCTCACAACTAAATTTGCGGTTTCTTTACTACTACATTTTGTGTTGTCTTTGATCAATACATTATTCAACAAAAAGATAGAACTCATCTTGTATTAAGAATAATGTGTAAAAAAAAAAGATGGACTTTAACGCATTCGATACAAATGTTTGTTTTTGTTATTTGATACTTTAAACATATATTGGACAATATTATCGTACAATTTGTCTTCGTTAATGTTAAATAAACTTATTGGATGATTGATGTAAACATCATTTTTAATTCTTTTTAAAATTACATTGTAAATTTCATCGACGGTTTTTTCATTTAAGAAAAACCAATTTTTGAAATTATGTTCAGAGTTCATGACGAAGAGACAATCTAAAAAGTGTAATATGTATTTATAGAAGAATCGCCAATATTGTTTAAATCAGTTCAAAGGTTTTCAGCTATAGTTTAGGCAAAGAAGACAACATGTATTACAACGATATTAGAGAGATATTTCTTGATTACAATATGAACTCGTTCATCAATTTACATGAGGACATTAAGGAAATATACGAAGACCTGGGGTTTTTGAATAAGAGTGTTTCTCAAGATTTCATAAAGATGATCATGGAATGTATTCAATTGAACGAATCAGTTTTTCATAATAATGATAACTCAAGCGATGATGACAGTGAGGTTGTAAAAAAATATTAGCATATGTTGTAAAAAAATATTAGTATATGTTATAAAAAAACTAATAATGGTGAACGGTACTAACAAGTCAGGTGGTAATGTTGCTTATAATGCTGCTACATTTGAAAAAAAGAAAGGAGGATATTCTGGCTGTGCAGCTAATGCTGCAGAATATAAAGAACACGCTGGTGGTAGTAAAAAATACACTAATAAAAACACTCCATCTAATCGAAGCGCTGCAAAGAAGGGAGGTAATTTAGCACAGGATGTGTCAAATCTTTTGGTACCATTTGGTTTAATTCTTGCTAAAGAAAGCTTACAAGCGTTCCTCAAAAAAGATAAGGCTTCTTCTGCCATGAAATCTAAGAAAGCTTCTGTGAAGAAAGTGTCTCTTTCTAAAAAGTAAATTTTATTTATGAAAATTGGATCTAATGAATAAATTCTTTTCAAAAGTTTTATTCATTTCCATATTGTGAGTATCAAAAACACATTTATTATTTTCCTTCCGAATATATAGTTTAGAATAATTTATAAGTTCGTCTAGACTACATATCGCATTATCACAGCCGTTTTCATTTGTTACATGTATGTTTTTAAGAATATACCATTTTCTCATTTCAAAATCTTTATGTGATTCTTCTGGTAAGTATGGAATGTCAACAATATTGTTTTTATAAACGATTAAGTTCTTATGCATGTTTGTATAATCTTTTCGTTAAAAATCTTTTTTTAAATATATATATATATCTTTAAAGTAAAAACCATATAAATGGATAAAAACGATAAATCAATTTTTAATTATATTGTAGAGTTCAATGTAACTTCTAAAGTGGGAGAAGAGTATCTCCCTATGATTGAAGATATAGTCAAAATGGTTATGTTACAGTTTTTTATACAATTAATGTTATTTGTTCGAAACCCATATGAACATAGTGTATTTGACAGTCATTTTCTTGAGATTATAATATATCTTGTATTGGCGCTTTGCGTATATTGGCTTCTCTTTAAAAGATTAGTAAAACTAACATAAAAATGAATTGGAATATTTTAAATACTACAGATTTTCCTTTAGAAAACTTTCAAGAGCCCAATGAACTTTCAAAAAAAACATACAATATTAATATACGTCAAAGCGATATAATTCTTGGTAATGATGTTATGAATGATTTAGAGGTGTTTCATCCATATGATAACGCAAATTTTAGGTCTACAGTATATTACATCTTTCAAGAGAAATGTTCCACAATAGGTTCCAAAACTTTTCTTGAAGAATTGTTGAAGAATCCGTTATGTAATGTCAGCAACCTAAACAAAAGAAAAGAATGTCTAAACACTTTATCCAATATCGACCCAAATACATATACCAATTTGCTATCTCAACTTAAAAAAACGGAGACCGATTTCCTATGGTTTTTCTCACAAAATGAAAAAACAGTTGACGAACTAATTAATACTATCTATTTCAGTTTTTGGATTCTTAATAAATTGAACAACGATCCTGTCACTATGACGTCATATAACTTCTATAAAATTATGATATCCCCTGTTCTTGGGATTCTTTCTCCTGTTATTTATTTCATAATTCCATTTATCATACTCAAGTACAAATTTGGTCATTTATTTAAGATGTCATTTTTTACATATGTGAAAATGTTATACAAAAGTATGACGATGTCCAGTAATGTATTAAACTTATTGAATAGCGGAAATACTATGTTGTCAAGGTTACAGATTGTAACTTATATACTTTCATTTTTGTTTTATTTTCAAGGAATTATAAATACAGTAAATGTTTCTCAGACAGCTTATAAAATAGTCGAGTTCATATCTAATAAAGTAAATAATGCATTTACATATCTAAAATCATGTATTCAACTTAATGATAACATATGGAAAAATATAATTTTACCATTTGAAGATTCGTTTGTCAGTACAAAAATACCATTTGATGATGAAAGTACAATCCAAATGTTGAGAGATTATAAACCATTTTCATCTTTTACAATATTCTCACATTTCGGTGATCAGCTTGTTAAATATAAAAATTTTAATCAATTTGACTTTTTAAATATTGTTAATAAATCATATATCATCGATGCACTTATATCAATAATAACCGTAAAAAACGAACACGAACTGTCTTTTACAAAGTATAATACAAGTTTAAGCGATACATTTGTTAATTCTAAAAAAGCATGGCATTTATGTGTAAATAAAGATGTCTCAGTAAAAAATGATTTTAATTTTAAAAACGCACTGATAACAGGGCCCAATGCTGGTGGAAAGTCAACCCTTATAAAAACGCTTTGTTTGAATGTTTTACTCGCCCAGACCATCACCTTAACTGCATCTGAATATACTGAAATGACTCCATTCTTTTTCATCAATACCCAGATAAATATCCCTGATAGTAAAGGTGTTGAGTCATTGTTTGAGGCTGAAATGAACCGATGTTTATATATATTATCTGTTATCAAAAAACATCCAGAAGCAAAATCATTAATTGTAATGGATGAAATTTTCAATAGCACAAATGTAATAGAAGCAATTGCTGGCGCTTACTCCATTTTACAAAAAATAAGCGAATTTAAAAACGTGATGACAGTAATTACAACACATTTTATCTATCTAACAAAACTTAAAAAAGAAACCTCTTTCGTTTGTTATAAAATGAATGTAAATATTAAAAAAGATCATAGCATACATTTTCCATATATACTTTCAAAAGGTATCTCAAAACAATATGTTGCACTTGAATTGCTTAAAGGGCGTGGATTTGATGAATCTATTTTGAACAATGCTATGACTATAAAGAATAAATTAGCGAAATGAGTTTAAAACCGAAGTATTTTAATATATATCAAATTAAATTTTGTTATGAAAAAGTGTATGACACCACCTTCTATGAGATTATTCAAAATGAGTTCTTCGATAAATAATATGCTAATGCTTGGTATTGTGTTATTTAGTGTATTTTTGATATACAGATATGTAAAATCCTTAGAAACAGAGGTTAAAGTTCTTGCAGATAAGTTTAATACTTTACAATATGACTTGACTCGACCTATTATAATGTCTAACGATAACAAGTGCGATTCTTCTATGGATAATTATGTATTAAAAAACACAGAAAAACAGGAAGATATAATAGATAATGATAATGATACAGATAATGATACAGATAGTGTAAAATCGGAAGATATTTTAAAATTAATTGACGAAATTCAAAATAACGACCTCGTAAATGACGACGCAACTGAAGATCCAGAAAAACTTTTAACAGATCAACAAAAACAAAATGATGAAAACGAGAGTTTTGAACAGGTAGCAAATACCAACAATGAAGTTCTTGAAGAAGATGATATAGTATTGAAAAAAACATTCGATACAGAAGATGTATCATTGACGGAGTGTTTTCTTGTAAAGAAAACTAATGAAGAGTTGCGTGTAATTTTAAAGACACATGGAAAGAATACGAAAGGTCCAAAGAGTGAATTAATCAAGCGTATCTTAGAAGATTAAATCATAAAAAAATATATATATATATAATCAAAAAAATTTTGTTTTATATTAATTAAAATACATAAACGATGTCTTGTAATCAGTGTGATGAAAATCCTAAATTAAGTTCAAAAACAAATAACAGTGTTGCTCAAACAAAAACTGACAATAAACAAACATTGGCATCGTGTCCATTTCGTATGGCTGATGGTCGTAATTTCACAGATTATCGTACTCAATGCACACTTGATCATCAACGCAAAACTAAAAAGAATTTCAAATCAAGTTACGAAGAACGCCAGTTCATGATTCATAATGCATCTAACATGATTCAAGACAACGTTTCCCTTTCTGAAAAAATGAATGAATGTTCTGGTTGTTACTCAACCAATGTACCAGGAACTATGTTACCTGAAAGAAATATGGTTCAGTGTAATGATAAAAAATGCAATTTTACTGAAAACAACCATTCGGGATTAGGAACTGGAAGAAATTATAATTAGATAAAGGTATACAACAGTTTATATGACTTTATCTTCACATTAGTTTTTCTTAGAATAATATAAATGATACAAGTGCGTCATGTTAATACAATAAATGGTATGAATGATACACATGATTTTATATTACATATTCAAACATCAGTAGACATTGATAAAAAAAAAATCTATTATTCTGCAGCAAACTCCCCTGATTATAGAACAAGTTTTACAGGTTCGGCTTTACCGTTTCATAACGAAGAACAAGCATTTGACAAGTCCGAAAATACAGGTTTTATCATCATTGATGACAATAAAACAGGTATACTAAAAATAAATTACCCTAATGCTTACTATAAAGATTTGGGAAACACGTATGTAAAACCTAATGTAAAAATATGGTTCTATATTGAATCGAAAAAACAAGAATTTACTGTTAAATTATCAGATGGTATTCAGGTAAGAAGTTTAACCAATCCTTATCAAAGAAAAAATTGTGAATTTTATAATACATTATGGTCTTTACCGGTGAGATCTCAGGAAAGTATTTTAAGAGATTCTTCGTTTCCAGAAAAAGACACATATATTGAAAACTTTTGGGGATTGAGACCTCCTAAATAAATCCAAAAAGTTTTTTTATACTATCGATAAATGACATTGATGATTCTGTTGCTTTAGTGTCAATTTCATCCATTTCTTCATTTACAATATTAAATTCTTTCATTATATTGTCATACTTTTGAGAACTTGTTAAGTCTTTATAATCAGAAGTTGATGCATGTGTAATTGTTGGTTCGGTACCCGGGTCAACTACAACCTTGTTTGCTGAAGATGTTGATGTTGATGTTGATGTTGATGTTGATGACGATGTTGAGCTTACAGGATCTGTATTGTTTTTTACAGCTTCAGCTATTCTTACAAGTTCATCGTAAGAGATATTTCCGATAGGTCGACTTAATATGTCATTCGCAACATTATTGAAAGTAGGAACAGAGCTTAACAAATTAGTAGTGGAGATTTTTTGAATAACATCACCCTGAGCATACTCACTTGGTAATATTTCATTTGATCTCACATGGTAAGTGTTCCTTTCTATATTATTAGGTACAACTGTACGTAACCCTTTGAAAAATACACGATCTGTTTTATTATCATCAAATATATTAGAACAAGTATGTAATAATATATTACTTGACACATTAGATAGTATATGCTCTTCAGAATTGGGAAATAATGCATCACATATACTCTTCTGATAATCCGTAAAATCAGTGATATCACCATTTTGAATATTTTTACAATAATCCTTGACACTTTCTAGACATTGAGAAGAAGATACGATAGATGCCAAATCTGACCAATCTACACCGTCACATTCTTGACAGACAGAAGATGATAATTTACAAGATTTCTTTTCTAAATACTCATCTGCCTCGGACGTCCTATGGTATAACTCGTGTTGTGTGGTTAAGAAAATATTGGATAATTCAATATCTCTTTGCTGTCGCAAGTTACTATTTATATTACTAATAATAGTGCTACTTTGAGTCGTGGTGTGAATTGCCTTCTTAAAAATACCAAAACTATAGATGTATAATTTTAAAGACGAATATATAGTGGGATTTTGTTGTGAACCTTCTTTCCATTTATTCATCATAAACTTCTCACTGCTTAATGTGATACCATTATTTACAGAACCACCAATAAAACGTATCTCTGACATTTCTATTCGAACAGGATTCAATAAAAATCGTTCATCATCAATTGTCATTTTTATATAGTGTACATTGTCTTCCATATACTTAACAAATGTCAATAAATGTGTTCCCTTGTTAAAGTCGACACGGTTTGATAATCTTGCTTCATTATTAAATATATACTGATATTCCAACCCTGCATAATTAATTTTGAATGTCTCAAATGTTTCATTGTCACCTTTCTTTAGTTCTAAATGAATCGCTAAAGCTTTTAGTCCTGTTATGTTTGAAGAATATAATTCAATTAAATTGTAAAGTTTACCATCTGTAGAATAATCATTCACAGTAAAATCAAACTTAATAAACCAAAAAATAGAAAACTCACGCATCCCATTCAAATTTAACTCATTGCATGGATAACCCTCTATTTGTGTATAATCATGTAATCTTATACCATTTCTTTGATCAACTAACTCTGTTAAAGGATTTGCATTGTCTTGAGACAAAATTAGTTTTATGTATTTTTCATTAGTGGTATTCTTCAAGTTATGAAAAGTTCCGATATTAGGTTCAAATGAATCTATTTGAAATGTTGAAAAATAGCACACAACATTTGATGTTAACATGTTAATCTTTTCTAACATATCATCTTTATGTGATATATTTTGAACATAACTTGGTTGACTCATTGTTGTCTCATCAAAGGATTCATATATATTATTTTTATTAATTAATGGTGCAATCAACAAAAGAGACAGAGACAATCCAATTATCATCATGTTATTACGGCTTGTTTTAAGAATTTGTTTATTTTTTAATATTAATACTAGAACTAGTAATGAATAAAAAAGCATTAACATACACGCTTTGTTATCCATTCTTGATAAACAACTATTATTGTTATTTACATAGATATTAAAATTTACTGTGTCTATTCTATTCGGTTATATCTTTTTTTTAAAAAAATATATTATGTTAAAAATATAAAAACCTGTAAAATGAATATCGAATCGTCAACTAATTTATCTAACGATAATCCACAAAGAAAAATAATTTATGTTGGGGGAGATGATGAAGACTATTTGGGTACCAACATCAATGGACGTGATAATGAATCTTTTAATAACGAACAAAATCATAATGAAAATACAAACAGTAATAGAGACTTGAATCACAACAGTATTGAAAAAACATCGGAACCTATTCATGAAAGACATTTAAATCATAATAACAACAAGTATGATTCTACACATAAAGAACAGTATGGCGTTATTAATCATCAAGAAGATGAGTTTATGTATGGTGGTGGTAAATCTAGAAGTGGTAGCAGAAATGGTAGCAGAAATGGTAGTAGAAGTGGTGACGATATTGAATCTAGTGACGATGAAACAGATACGTCTTCAATAAGCACTGCGCAACTTTTAAATGTAGATCCAGTTTACTTCAGATTAACTAAATTCCTAACATGTACCGATAGTTGTGGTGAAAACAAAAATGTAACCCATGTGCTTAATGATATCCTAACGGAATTTAAAAAGATGAACATTTTTCTTGAAACATTGACCCGTAAGTAAATAGCATAGCTGTTTATTACGATGGAAGTTGTAACTTGACTCTCTTAATCTTATCATGGTTTTCATTTAAAACATTCTTTATAAAATTATACGCAATATCTATATGTATTTCCTTGGTCACACCAGTTATTAAAATACATCCACTTTGAAATATAGATATTGTGATTTTTTTACACGCATCTGTTGTTATACCATCACCTTTCCCATTACATGGTGTTGGACAACAACATTTACCTTGTTTACCGAGTGGTGTAGTATTTATATCCAAATTTTTGTTTAAATTGTATTGAATTTTAACCCCTGGATATATACAAGCCTCATACGAAGAAGATACACTGAACTCTTTTAACAGCAGATTGTATAATAAATCCCTCCTTATCTCCATATCTACTCGAAAGTCGCTATTTATCAAATGTATATCGAATCTTGTAAATTTTAAATCATCGATATTGTCAACAACCTCTTTATCGTGATTTTCATGTATATTTTTAATCATATCAATAATACTTTGGATCGCATTCTTACCCTGCTCTACACTCTTGACTCCAGTCATTTGAATTTTGCCATTCTTAAAAACCTTGATGTTTAATGTATCTTTCTCATTAACTCTGTATTTGATAGTTACTGAATTGTCAAATCTTTTCGTATACGCTTCCTTTTTACCATTCACTCTTACATATCTCTTTTTTAAATTAACACCTTTACATATCTGTGAATGTTTGTTGCTTCCAAATTCAGCATATACTATTCCCATGACATTCGTATCCAATATATCCACTATTATTACATGATCATACAAACTATCTAAATTTACATTTACACCTATACATCCAGTCGCTGTCATCGTAGATATTCTATAATTCGTAATGTTAA
>Ga0255775_1004212_pt1 | contig 11447 bp, 12 predicted proteins | sample 011ome_26_FD_179973 | JGI IMG/M metagenome (GOLD analysis project Ga0255775, IMG submission 179973) | Coastal salt marsh microbial communities from the Groves Creek Marsh, Skidaway Island, Georgia - 011511BT metaG (version 2) | ecosystem: Environmental > Aquatic > Marine > Intertidal zone > Salt...
CAAGATCTATAAATAGTTGAACTGGACACCGGATGAAACTTTTGCAACAGGAATTAAAAAGACCGTTGAATGGTATTTAGAAAACACTGTTTGGTGCGACCGGGTGAAGGATGGTAGTTATCAAGGCGAGAGATTAGGGGTGGTTAAATCATGAAAGGAATCATTTTAGCGGGCGGCTCAGGCACGCGCCTTTATCCAATCACCAAGGGGGTATCTAAACAGCTACTTCCTGTATATGACAAACCTATGATCTACTATCCACTATCAGTACTTATGTTAGCGGGTATTCAAGATATTTTGATTATTACAACTCCAGAAGATCAGTCGGGCTTTATCCGAATGCTCGGAGACGGAAAAGAGTTTGGCATTAACCTATCTTATGCTGTGCAGCCGAGTCCAGACGGTTTGGCGCAAGCCTTTATTATTGGCGAAGAGTTTATCGGTAATGATAGTGTTTGCTTGGTGCTTGGCGATAATATATTTTGGGGTCAGGGCTTTACTCCTATTTTAAAGAGTGCCGCTAGTCGAAACAGTGGTGCATCTGTATTTGGCTACCAAGTCAAAGATCCAGAGCGTTTTGGTGTAGTCGCGTTTGATGAAAATAAAAAAGCCATTAGCCTTGAAGAGAAGCCTGAAAAGCCACAGTCTAATTTTGCAGTTACAGGTTTGTATTTCTACGACAATGATGTCATAGAAATGGCTAAACAAGTAAAGCCTTCGCATAGAGGTGAGCTAGAAATAACGACACTTAATCAAATGTATATGGAGCGTGGAGACCTTAATGTTGAGTTACTAGGCCGAGGTTTTGCCTGGTTAGATACGGGTACACATGAAAGTCTATTAGAGGCCGCGATGTTTGTAGAAACCATTGAAAAGCGGCAAGGTTATAAAATTGCCTGTTTAGAAGAAATATCTTGGAGAAATGGATGGTTAACAGACAGTCAAGTTTTAAAAACAGCTGAATCATTGTCAAAGAATAGCTACGGCCAGTATTTAAAAGGTTTAATGGAGAATAAATTATGTCGATAATACTTCATAAAGTGCTTGGAGATCATCGTGGACAGCTTGTTGCAATAGAAGAAAGGGCTAATGTGCCATTTGATATTAAACGTGTGTTCTATATTTATGGCACTCAGAAGAAAGTATCAAGAGGGGGGCATTCTCATTACAATACAAAGCAATATCTAATAGCTGTGAATGGTTCTTGCAAAGTTACTCTAGATAACGGAAAAACTAAACAGACCTTTGATTTAGACGAGCCTAATAAAGGTCTTTTTCAAGATGTTTTAATATGGGGTGCAATGCACGACTTCAGCCAAGATTGTGTGCTTATGGTATTAGCCAGCGAGCACTACGATGAAGCTGACTACATTCGTGATTATCAAGTGTTTTTAGAGGTAGTGGATGACTAGTTACAAAATTCATCCATTAGCAGATGTACAGACCCAAAAAATTGGTGAAGGCACGACTATCTGGCAATTCAGTGTTATTTTATCTGAGGCACGTTTAGGGAAAAATTGCAATATTAACGCGTTAACATTAATTGAAAATGATGTGGTTATTGGCGATAACGTCACAATAAAGTCAGGCGTACAGATTTGGGATGGTTTACGCATCGGAAGTAATGTATTTATTGGGCCTAACGCAACTTTTACAAATGATTTCTCCCCTAGGTCTAAGAAAAAGCCGATGATGTTTTTGCAGACAACGATTGCTGATGGTGTTTCGATTGGGGCAAATGCGACAATTATTGGTGGCGTAGTGATTGGTTCTTATGCAATGATAGGTGCTGGCAGCGTTGTTACAAAAGATATTGGAAGTCAAGAGTTATGGTATGGCAATCCTGCAATGCATAAAGGCTATGTGTGTAAGTGCGGAAATAAATCCGATTCAAGCCTTATTTGTGTAAATTGTTCTTTATAGTGGCGGCCAAATGATTCCATTCCTAGATTTAAAAAAAATTAATCAGCAATATCGTGGAGAGCTCATTGAAGCTGCTACAAATGTTATTGATTCTGGCTGGTATATTCAAGGTGAGCAAGTCAAAGAATTTGAAAAGGAGTTTGCAAGTTATTGCGGGACGAAGTACTGTATAGGTGTAGGTAATGGCTTAGACGCACTTATTCTTATTTTTCGAGCATATAAAGAGCTTGGAAGGCTAAAAGAAGGGGACGAGGTGATTGCCCCTGCAAATACATATATAGCAAGTATTTTAGCTATTACAGAGAATCGGTTAAAGCCTATTTTGGTTGAGCCAGATGAGCAAACCTATAATTTAGACCCGAAACTTATAGAGCAGGCTATAACACCAAAAACAAAAGCAATTCTTACTGTGCATTTATATGGTCAGTTAGCAGATATGCCGGCAATTAATAAAATTGCAAAAAAGCATAATCTATTGGTAATAGAGGATTCTGCTCAGGCTCACGGAGCAAGTCATAACGACATCAAAGCAGGAAACTGGGGTGATGCTTCAGGATTTAGTTTTTATCCAGGAAAAAATCTAGGTGCTTTAGGTGATGGTGGCGCAGTAACAACAAGTGACGATGAACTTGCGCAAACTATTCGTGCCTTAGGTAATTACGGCAGTCACAAAAAATATGAAAACCTGTACCAAGGCATCAACAGCCGCCTAGATGAAATGCAAGCTGCATTTTTAAGGGTAAAGCTTAGACACTTAGACAAAGAAATAGAAAAAAGAAGAGAGGTTGCCGATTATTATCTTCAAAATATAAAAAATGAAAATATAGTTTTACCGACTATTGTTACCGATAGTGTTTGGCATCTATTTGTGATAATAACAACTAAACGAGAAGATTTACAAAAATATCTACTAGATAATGGTGTTCAAACACTTATACATTACCCGGTTCCTCCTCATAAACAAAAAGCTTATAAAGGATGGAATAATGAAAGTTACCCTATAAGCGAACAGATTCACAATGAAGTATTGAGCCTCCCTATTAGTGGCATTCAGAGTCTTGAGGATATTAAAGAAATAGTTGGAGTGATAAATGAATTTAAGTAAAGCAATCTGGAGAATAAAAGAGAAATTAATTGAAATACTAATTCAAAAAAATAGAATTATGTTTTACACCATACTATCAAATATAAAAATAAAAGCTAACAAGTTTCAGCCTGTATTGGCAAATGGAGAGGGGAAAATTAAAATAGGAAATAATGTTAGTTTTGGTGTGAAAAATTCTCAAGATTATTATTCTAAGTATTCCTACCTTCACGCTCGAAGAAAGGAGAGTTATATCGAAATAGGTGATAATTGTTGGCTAAATAATAATGCTACAATTATCTCAGATGGAAAAAATATAATAATAGGTAAAAATTGCCTCATTGGTACGAATTTACAAATTATTGATTCAGATTTTCATGACTTAGATCCACAAAGCAGATTTGGCGGTAAAAATATTATTAAAAAAGATGTACTAATTGAAGAGAATGTATTTATAGGAAACAATGTAACGATTTTAAAAGGTGTGATTATAGGTAAAAATAGTGTAATTGGAGCTAGCTCTGTAGTGACGAAACGTATTCCAGAAAATTGTATTGTTGGTGGAAATCCAGCAAAAGTGATAAAACGGATATGACACTAGTCAAAACTTCTATCTTGTCAGCTATATCTTCAGTAATTAGCATTATTAGTGGCTTTATAATTACTAAAGTTATTGCGGTGTATGTTGGCCCCTCTGGCTTGGCAACCATAGGACAATTGCATAATTTTATCAGTATAGTGCTAAATATTTCTGGAGGTTTTTTAAAAACTGCCACTACAAAATATACAGCAGAGTATCTAGATGAAAATGATAAAAAATATCAATTATGGTCTGTATCTATTAAAATGATATTTGTTTTAAACCTGATAGCATTTTTTTGCCTATTCTTTTTCTCTGACAATGTCGCTGGTATTTTATTTAAAAGTACAGAATATGGCTATGTATTACAAGTATTAGCATTTAGCCTGCCATTATTTATATTAAACACTATGCTGTTATCCATTTTAAATGGACATAAGCAAATAAAAAAATACATTACGATAAACATAGTGCTAAGTATAGTGTCCCTTGTATTGGTATCATTTTTGAGTATGTATTATGGCTTAAAGGGAGCTTTGATAGCATATGTCATTAATCAATCTGTAGTATTTTTCATAACACTGTTCTTTGTAAGGAATGAATACTGGTTTAAAGTAGAACACTTTTTATATAAAGGCACTTATAAAGATATAAAAAAGTTACTTGGTTTTGCGTTGATTACTTTAGTAGCAGTTTTATCTTCCAATTTTTCTTTGCTTTATATTAGAGATTTTATTATTGATAGTATCTCAATTGAAAGTGCTGGATATTGGCAAGGAATATGGAGTTTATCTCAGGTGTCATTGTCACTAATTACAGTCTCTTTAGCTACATACTTTTTACCCACATTATCATCTTTAAAAAATAAATATGATATTTCTAAAGAGTTAAAGGAAGCTATAAAGTTTATTGTGCCTATAACTTTTGTTATTTCTATTACAATTTATTTTTTAAGAGATTTTATAATTAATGTATTGTTTACGAAAGAATTTATACAAATGAGAGAGCTTTTCTTATGGCAAATGATAGGTAATGTCATAAAAGTCAGTGGATGGCTGTTTGGATATGTATTAGTAGCAAAAGCTATGATCAAGTATACAGTTTCCACAGAAATAGTGTTTGCTTTTACGTTTGCTGGGCTAAGCACCTACCTAATTGGTAATTATGGGCTAATAGGGGTTACTTATGCTTACGCAGCAAATGGCTTAATACATTTTTTAACTATGCTTTATGTATATAAATACAAAATTAACCATGAATAATAAAGTATCAATAATTATCCCAACTTATAATGCTGAAAAATATATAAAAGAAGCGATAGACTCATGTCTAAATCAATCTTATAAGCATATCGAGATTCTAGTTGTAGATGATTGTTCTACAGATGGCACGGTTGAGATATTAAAATCATATGGAGACAAAATAAGCTTAACTATAAATAAAACTAATCATGGAATTGTTAAAAATCTCAATAATATGACTTTAGGATTAGAGAGTGATTTTTTTATTTTTTTAGGCCATGATGATATTTTACCTTCTAAACATATTGAAATAATGATAGATGAATTTGATAATGATACGGTTGCTGTCCATTGTAATAGTATGGTGATAGATGGAGATGGCAAAGAAGTGAGAATTTCCAGAAATGATGATATTCAAAAAAATAAAACAAATAATTGCATGTTTGAATTGTCAATTAATAATTTTATTAGCAGTTGTGGTATGTTGCATAAAACAGATGTTTTTAATAAATTAAATGGTTGGGATGAGCAATATAAACATTATGGTGAATGGCTTTTTTACATAAGAGAATTAAAATATGGAAATATTAAATATACAACTAAGACTAAAGCATTCTATAGAAGACATGAGACAAACATTACCAACACCTTTAAAGATAAGAGTGTTAAGAAAGATTTGTATAAATATTTTTCTATGTGTAGAAAAACTGCTTATACACGATGCAAATATGACACAAAAGAATGGATATGGTTCAACTTAACAACATTAAAATTTTTTATAAAAAAAGCACTGTAGTGATAAAGTTAAAATTAATTTAAAAAAAGTAAATTATGAAAAATATTATCGTAGTCAATGAGATGCACTCTGACAATATAGGGGATCAAGCGATATCAGATGCCATGGATTTGTTCTGTCAAGCATATGGCTTATATAATCCATTATGAAGCAAAAAAAGGCACTACTTATTAATGAAGGGTTTTCAGATAACATTGGTGACCAGGCTATTTCAAATGGAGTAAAACTTCTACTTGAATCTAAAAATTTTTCAGTGAAAACAGCGGGATTCTCGACTAATAATCAATGTCATTTTAATCTGAAAAAGTCAAGCAATAATAAATTGGTTACCATGCTGAGAACTAAAATACTTTTAAAAAGTATTTATTGGCTTTTTAAAAATATCATTAGAATTTTAAAGTGCAGCTCTCAAAAATATAATGTTGCCGTTATTGGTGGCGGTCAATTAATTATGAAGGAGTCAAATTTTGCTATAGCAATGTTTACTTGGGTTGTTACGCTTAAAATCTTTAATAAAAAAGTGTGTTTATTTTCTGTTGGAGTGGGTGAAAATTTTAATCCATTTGAAAAATTTCTATTTTTGATAGCTATCAAGCTAGCTGATGAAATATTAGTTCGTGAGAAAAGCAGTGTGCCAAGAGTATTGCAGCAATTTGGTGTCCATGCGACATATGTGCCTGATGCAGCCTATGCTTTGTCTAAAGGGTATACTGTAAAAAAAGATGTTATATTAATTTTGATAACTGATTATCAAGTATACGTAAGAGGCGCCCTAGAATTGAGTGGTTTTATTATGACAAGAAGTAAATATTGGGATTATTGGATTGATATGATTAAACGAGAAGCGCAACAGGATCAAATTCATTTTTTTTGGAACACCAAAGAGGACGAAATAGAAACAATGAAATTTCTAAAATACGCAAAAAATGAATTTAGTTTTATTATATATTCTAATGAGTTATCCCTTGAAGGGGTCGTGGGAATTTTTAACAGGTCAAAAAAAGTGTTATCTGGAAGGATGCATGGTTTGATTTTAGGACATATTTTCGGCGCTGAATGTATTCCTTATTACATATCTAACAAGGTGAAGCGCTATGTGGATGAATATCTTAATGTTTCGCCCAGTCTTATTCAGGCCGAACTAGAATTGCTCTCTGGCCAAGTATTTGAGAAGTATTAATCTATTTTTAGAGAGGGTGTTATTTTGTGATTCTTAAAATTTTGATAAACGCACTGGGTATTGTTGATTCTGGTGGGATTTTTGTATTGGATAAATTTTTAACAGAATGTACTGCTGATAAATCTAGTACGTTTCTTATTGTTTGTAATAGCAATGAAAATATTAGAAAATTAATAATTAAACATAAAGAGTTTCATTTTATAGTAGTTAGAAGTGGGTTGCTTTATAGGGTGTTTTATGAAAATATCATTTTTAGACGCCTAGTTCAAAGGCACAATATTCAATTAATATATAATTTTTCAGGTTCTGCACAATTGAATTTTTTAATAAATACTTTGCAATTAACAAAGGTTCATAACTTACTTTTTTACTCAAGAAATCTTGACGCTATTTACCATTCAAAAAATGAATATTTTGAATGGTTTAAGCAAGTATTTTTAAAAAGACTCTATTTAAAATTTATGCTAAACCAGTCTAAGTATATTGAAGTTCAATCTAGCCATGTTCAAGACTGTTTATCGAACTTTATTAATACTAAGAATAAATTTTTTTATGAAAAAAGTGATATTGATGTTTGTAATGATGCCTTCAATCTTCCAAGAAAGTACGACCTCTCAAAGAAAATTAAATTTTTATATATAGTTGGACCACATTTTGAATCTATACATAAAAATTTTATTACTTTTGTGAATACTTTGTCTGCATTTGACAGATTAAATATTGATTATGAGATAAATATAACTTTAAGCAAAGATCAGCTTCATAATTCTGAAATGTGGGATTCTGCCTTAGACTCTAAAACAAATTTTCTTGGCTATATTGATAGTCAAGATGAAATGAATAAATTGTTTTGCAGTAATACAATTCTAATCTCTACATCTATTATTGAGACATTGGGGCTGCATGTGATAGAAGGTATAAAGAATGGTGTTATTACTATTGTCCCAGATGAAGAATACGCTAATACAGTTTATGGGGAAAATATGTTTAAATATAAGTTGTTTAATAAGGATTCTTTACTAGGCGCCATAATGAGCGTACTGAATTATAAGGGATCCTATAGTGAAAAGATTTTATCTATACAGGATGATTTAAGGCAAAGTGAAATGAGTAAATTTAGTAGTATTCTAGATGTATTTGATGAGGTTACAGATGTTCAAAAATAAGGTTTTATTGATTTCTGGTGGTACAGGTTCATTTGGTGGCGCTGTATTAAAAAGGTTTTTAACTACTGACATTAAAGAAATAAGAATTTTCTCGAGAGATGAGCTTAAGCAAGATGACATGAGAAAGTTTTATAATAATGATAAACTTAAGTTTTATATTGGTGATGTAAGAGATAAAAATTCAATTGATGATGCAATGAGAGGTGTGGATTATGTCTTTCATGCGGCCGCTTTAAAGCAAGTCCCATCATGTGAGTTTTATCCAATGCAAGCAGTCAAAACTAATGTTATTGGTACTGAAAATTTATTAAATTCAGCTATTGCAGCCGGCGTTAAAAAAGTTATTGCACTGAGCACGGATAAAGCGGTCTATCCAATCAATGCGATGGGTATTAGTAAAGCTATGATGGAAAGAGTGATTGTAGCTAAGGGCAGAAATGTAAAAGATACTATGATTGCCTGTACTAGATATGGCAATGTGATGGCTAGTCGTGGTTCTGTTATTCCATTATTTATTGACCAAGTTAGAAATGGTAAGCCTATTACTATTACAGACCCTAATATGACCAGATTTATGATGAGTCTTGATGATGCAGTTGATCTAGTTTTGTTTGCATTTGAAAATGGTAAGAGTGGCGATATTTTTGTTCAAAAAGCACCAGCTGCAACGGTAGAGTTACTTGCTTATACGATGAGAAAAATTCTAGGTGCGCCTGATCATGAGATTAAGACTATTGGCACAAGGCATGGCGAGAAATTGTATGAAACTTTATTGACAAAAGAGGAGATGGTGAAAGCGATTGATATGGAAAAATATTACCGTATTCCTGCAGATACACGAGATCTTAACTACTCCAAATTTTTTGAAAAAGGTGAAGAGGTGGTTACAGAAGCTGGCGAATATCATTCCCATAATACCCATAGATTAAATGAAAAAGAGTTAACAGAGCTATTATTAGATCTTAAAGAAATTCAGAATTATTTAAAGGGGCTTTAGAAAAATGGACAAGCTAAAAGTAATGACTATTGTAGGCACTAGGCCAGAAATCATTAAACTAAGTCAAGTGATGAAAGAGTTAGATCGACACGTAGAGCATACAATTGTCCATACTGGCCAGAATTATGATTATGAATTGAATGAATTATTTTTTGAACAGTTAGACATTAGAAAGCCTGATATTTTTTTGGAAGCTGTTAAGGGTACACCATCGGAAACTATTGGAGACATTATTGCAAAGTCCGACAAGGTCTTTGCTGAAATACAGCCAGATGCCTTATTAATCTATGGTGATACCAATAGCTGCTTAAGTGTTATTCCAGCCAAGAAGAGAAAAATACCGATTTTTCATATGGAGGCAGGTAATCGATGTTTTGATCAACGAGTACCAGAAGAGGTAAACAGAAAGATTGTTGACCATTTGAGCGATATTAATCTACCCCTTTCGGAGCAAGCTAGAGACTATTTGATTGCAGAAGGTATCAAGCCTGAAACAATTATTAAAACTGGCTCACCGATGACAGAAGTTTTAAGTGCCAATATGGAAAAGATCAAATCTAGCGATATTCTAGAAAGGGAAGGGCTAAAGCCAAAAGAGTATATTGTGATGAGTATTCATAGGGAAGAGAATGTTGACTCACCTAAAAATTTCAGTGATTTATTGGAGTCAATAGACGAGCTAACTAAGAAATATAATATACCAATTATTATTTCTACACACCCAAGAACAAGAAAGAAACTGGAAGATATTAACTATCAAAATGAAAACCCTTTAATTAGATTCTCAAAGCCTTATGGTTTTCATGAATATAACAACCTACAAATGAATGCATTTTGTGTGATTTCAGATAGCGGCACTATTGCTGAAGAGGCTTCAATACTGAATTTACCTGCTGTCACAATACGCCAAGCGCACGAAAGGCCAGAAGGTATGGATGAAGCAACAGTAATCATGTCTGGATTGAGTAAGACTAGAATTATTGATGCAGTTGAAGTTGCAACAGATCATAATTCACAAGATGTTAGAGCAATAAAGCCAGTTAAAGACTATGAAGCCGATAATGTTTCCAAGAAAGTTTTACGGATCATCTTGTCGTATGTTGATTATGTCAATAGAACTGTTTGGCATAAGGATATTTAGTTTTGAAAAAAAAGATCTTAGTGTTAGGCTCAACGGGGATGTTAGGGCATCAAGTTGTTAGCTATTTTTTAAATTTTGATGATTATGATGTTATAGATATTGCTTTCAGGTCTAAGCTAAGAGAAAAAACTATCGTATCAGATGTGACAAATAAGACAACATTCGAAAAAGTTGTTACTGAGTTGAGTCCCGATTTTATTGTGAATTGTATTGGCGTATTGATTCATGGAAGTAGTAATGTGGAAAATGCCATTTATTTAAATGCGTACTTGCCACATCAATTAAAAAAAATCTCTAAAAATATTGGCGCAAAATTAATCCATATTTCAACTGATTGTGTATTTTCTCGCGATAAAGGCGGCTATATTGAAACAGACGTTAAAGATGGGAAGGGGGTTTATTCACAAACGAAGAAATTAGGAGAGATTGAAGATGATGCTAATTTGACGTTGAGAACATCTATTATTGGCCCAGAGTTGAAAGACAATGGCGAGGGTATTTTTCATTGGTTTATGGGTCAGTCAGGTGACATTACTGGTTTTACTAAGGCAATTTGGTCAGGTGTAACCACAATAGAGCTTGCAAAAGCTGTTAAATGGTCAATTGATCATCATATAACTGGCTTGTATCATGTGACTAACAACTCATCAATTAGTAAGTGTGATCTCCTTAAGTTGTTCCAAAAGTATACAAAAAAAGATATCAATATTAAATCATCCAGCGGGAAAGATGTCAATAAAAGCTTTATTGATACCCGATTGTTAATGGATTACGAAATTCCATCTTACGATCAAATGATTTCCGATATGGTTAGTTTGATTGCTAACAACAGACCACTGTATTCTCAATACAAGGTTGGGATTTTTGACAAAGAATAAAAAGATATTAATTGTTACAGAATGCTTCTATCCTGAAGAGTTCAAGATAAATGATGTCGCCTTGTCATGGAAAAATAAAGGATACGACGTTGATGTATTAACCTTGGCGCCAACTTATCCATTGGGAAGGGTATTTTCAGGCTATAAAAATAGCTTCTTTCGAAAAGATGAATACCAAGGTATAAATATTCTGAGGTTGCACGCTGTTACGGGCTATAGGGATAGTGCAGTTAAAAAGATTTTGAAATATATAAATTTTATGATTTTTGGTAGCATTACCGCAATCTTTATTGGTAGAAGGTATGACTATGTTTTTGGGTTTAATTTGGGCTCATTAACAGATATGTTGCCAGCAGTTGTAATTCGCAAACTCTATAAAAAGCCAGTGATGTTTTGGGTGCAAGATGTTTGGCCTGATAGCGTCTATGCATACGGCTTCAAAAAGACCAAGGTGCTTTCTG
>Ga0255775_1004213_pt1 | contig 11446 bp, 10 predicted proteins | sample 011ome_26_FD_179973 | JGI IMG/M metagenome (GOLD analysis project Ga0255775, IMG submission 179973) | Coastal salt marsh microbial communities from the Groves Creek Marsh, Skidaway Island, Georgia - 011511BT metaG (version 2) | ecosystem: Environmental > Aquatic > Marine > Intertidal zone > Salt...
TACTGAAAGACGCTCTAATTTCTCTATCAATATTCATTACTTCAACCACAGCATGACCTTTGGACCTTCTAATCATTTTATTCTCCATTTGTTATTAATAAAAACCTACAAAATCCAGAGAATAAAAACCCTAACGATGATTTAACAAACAACGAAAAATGTAAAAAATGACTTTAAAATTCGACTGGAATTTGTATCAATTGTAGAGCAAATTGAATGAAGTTTTGGTGAAGTTTTAATGTTTTTTCATATTTATTATTAAAAACAACTTAAGAGTCGAAGGGTATTGTGCAATTTAATTTTTATTCCAATATTTTATGCACAACACCATAATGCTTTAAATCTTGAATGGATGGATACCACATATCATCCGATTCATATTTATACATTTGATCTGTGAAAATTTTACTAACACCCCTTCTTTGGAAGAATTTTGCATCCTCTTGCTGATCATTTAACAAATCTAGAAGTGTTGATTTGTCAACCCTAGCATTTGGCCTAGCAATACTGTATTGATGAAATCCTAAATCAGCATCTTTATAAATATATCTTGTATTCCCTGAAATATAAGCAATAGTACATGCAGATCGACATCCATCATTAGTGTGTGTATTAAGACTATTTAACAAGATAAGCTTGGAAAGTTTTTTTGCCTCATACAGCAAGCCACCATCACTATTAAGAGTGACAAATTCAATGGTTTGATCATTTTTTAGTATTTCTTCAACTTTATCTGAAATACCATAATCGAAATCACCATTAATAGTAATAACTCCCTCTTTAACTGATACTTTGTAATTTTTAGCCTTGGACAATACAAAAGCATCGTAATATAATTGCTTGTACCATTCCTTGTCTTGCATTTCCGCGCCAAAACTTCCCAAAACACTCATAATAATAAGGAATTTAACAATACGCGGCCAGAAAGTTTTTCCTGTTTTTTCAGTTGTATTTGTTGCACTGCGCCATAGGCCAATAATTTGCCAAGGGTAAATAATGAGATAGATGGCGGCAACTATAATAAGTGTAGTTCGTGAGTAAAAAACTGGATTCTCGTTAATAGAGAGTGTCATCCAAAAAACTAATACAAATGCAAGTGCAAATGACAAAAACCAAAAATTAACCCAATAAGATTTGGCTAAAGAAAGCTCTCCATGCCAGTGCCTGGAAAAATACCCTCGTTTAGAATTTGGGGTCTGATCCTCTAATTGTTCGTTTGTTGTCATTTTAGATTTTTATTTTTTTAGCATTACCTCTTGCCAGCTTAATCGGATATTTTTCAGCATTTTTTGCAATCTTATCAGTCACTGCCTTTTCAAGGCCAACATTAAGTTTATCTACCATAGTATGGTTCTTAGAATTGTGACTCGTATTCATATCAGAGAAGATTTGGAGATGTATAAATTTAGATTCTGAATGACAACTTAACTTTATCTAATAATTCTTGCTCCTCTTTACTAATATCGTTATCCGATCCTGCTATTTTTTCAAGAAAGTTGTAAATTATTTCTTTTGCATCTTTTGGCGTTTCTGAATAAGCTTCAAGAAGATCACTTATTAGAGGTAGTGTTTCTGGATGGTGACAAAACTCTCTAAATTCTATACGGTCAAAATCCTCACTAAGCGCCCCTCCTATTGACTCGGTCTCTTCTATTTCTTCTGGCTCTATTTTTCCATCTGCAATAACCATATGTGCCCCAAATGCAGCAAGAGCGGTAGCTATATAATTTTGATTACTCTCTTCTGGCACGCTAATTCCTAGAGCAACATAGTAATGCAACTGTAACGTAGTTAACTCCTCCTCTATAGTTTTTGGATTATCAATTAATTCAATACAAGAGCTATCTGGAGCGGTTAACAAATCATTACTAATGTCATCTATACTGACTCCTAGCTTAAAAATTCTACTCGAAGTTGAAGGGTGAGAATCTGTAGGATGAGACACTGTTTGGCTTGATATTTGCTTAATAATCTCTGGTATGGACTCGTGATTTACATCATAATTAACAGAGCTCAGAAATAATTTCGATAGATTTTTAGTAATCTTTCCTTCCATAAGTCTAGTTATGGCCTGCTCCTCTAATTTTGACCAAAAGCTAGAATACAGTCCGATTTTTAATAACGAGCTAGATAGTGCACTAGATGGTGCCACTTCGCTTGCAGCTTTATCCGCCTCAAACTCTCTATCTCTGTTTATCTCGCTAACATTCTTATGAAATACATCCAGTATGTATGAAAGAACAGCATAAGCAGGCAAGGTTGCAATGGCACCTCCTTCACCGACTCCCATAGAAGAAATGGCGTGAGATAATCCTGAATATATTGGCGAAAACTTTAAGGAATAATGCGTATCTTTTCCACGAAAATGACCTAATTCGTGACCAATAATCCCCTTCATTTCATCAATAGTTAGTATTCTTGCTAAGGGTAATGATATGTATAGAGTCTCCCCTTTTAATACCTTTGATTCACCTAATATTTTTACATTTGCACTTGTCACATAAAAATTAGGCTCCAAGCCAACAACTACATTATTTGGAGCTATCGCTCCCAATGTAGTAGCAATATCATCAATTAATGAAAAAAGTTTAGGATGCTCGCTGTTAGACAATTTAACCCCCATTACAGAATGGCTTTGTTTTTTCATTAATTTAAGTGAAGAAAATATTAATGTAATCGCACCTATTAAAGCGCTCAGCCCAACCAACCCAATAACAACAGGATGAAACATTTCAAATGCATAGACTTCTGCTATATAAACGCCATAAGTAAGGATACCCCCTTGAACTAGAACCAAAGCAGACAAGGTAATTAACGTTATGAAAATTAACAATGGGAATGTTTTAGCTATTCTGTCTCTATTTTTTCCAGAAAACTTTGAAACTATAGTAAATAGTAACAGAAGAAATATAGCTATCACTGCGCTTATAATTGATGCCATTCTCATCTGTAATATTGGAAATATCTCATTACACAACTCTTTTACATCCCTTGAGCTTGAAGATAATTCAGATGAGCAAACTTGATAGAGGGAAGTCCCTTCTGGAATAAAATTATTGATATCCCATAAAACCCACTCAGATACAGAGTATCCAAATATTGGTATTAAAATTAAAATTACCAAGACTTTAATAAAGTTCATAGTGAATTACTCCTTATAATGCAATTAGAACTATAATAACATACAAGTGTTATTTAGTACACCAGCTTAATTTCTTACCACCACTGTACTCGTAAGCCAACCCATTATCAAGCAACTCACGTTCCAAACTAACGCCGTCAACCACCACATTAGCAACCACTCTGAAGTACTTGCCTCTCTGTAGGTTAGTTAACTTAATATCTTTAGCATTAGACAGCTTAGCTCTAACAAAGTCTCTAGCTTTAAGGGCTAGATTCTTTTCATATGGGCACTTTCCTCGTATCTCTGGAGTATCTACTCCATTCACTCTAATAGCTATGTTCTTGCCTACTATAGGAGGTAGTGAATCTATGTTTACTCTGAAGGTGTCACCATCATAAACACTGATTACTTTTGATACTGTCGCTGTGCCGTATTGGGGCGCTGCTTGCACTAGTGAACTAACAAATAACAATATTGAAGGGAACAATAAATATTTACTTGTCATCTTTTCAAGATATTGTCACGATGATATTGTAAATAATTCTGCTGCTCATCATTAAAATCTCCAACGTTACTGTGTTTATCAATAGAGAACATAAGAAACCCTATAAAGGATAAATACACAAATATAGAGAGCCATATTTTTATTAAATACCTATCAAATTGATTTAGAAGGATTTTAACTTTAAGCTTATTAAGACAATCTAATAAAAATTCAGCCGGAATGTGAAAAATAAAATTAACCCAATTAAAAATTACATCTAATGACATGGAAAAATTATCGAGAACAAAGAACTCTAATGGTAAACTTTTCTGCTTCGTTAAATACGTCCACCCACTCCTTTTTATCAACTTCATTTTTAACTAAGCTAAATTCTACAGAGTTACCCCCCAAGAAATCAATTGCATTAACAGACTTAATTGCAAGACCAATACCTTGTAAATCCTCATCGATAAACTTTGCATAATTAACACCAACAATAGCGCCTTTCTTGTTTATCAAGGGGCCTCCAGAACTCCCTTTTTGAATTAAGGCAGTATGCTGTATACTAAAATCGTCCCCGTTCATTCCAGTTAAGGATGAAACACTGCCTTTATTTCTTTTAATCTCATCTCCTAAAACATCAACCCTGGGGTAGCCCAATGCCATAACATCTTCAACAGGGTTGGTAAAACTTGAAAACTTAGCAAAATTTCTTATATTTTTGTTAACCTTGATAATGGCTAAATCATTCTTTGTATGAGTCTTAACAACACTAGCCGGTGTAGTCTCACCTAAATCCTTGATCCATACAGAGTTACAATTCTCAACAACATGATTATTAGTCAATGCATAGCCCTCTTTATTAACATAAAACCCACTTCCACTTGCTAGCGTACCCTTAGATGGAGACTTTGACTTTGGAAATGGAACAGCATATCCATCACTTTTGGAGCGCAGATTAGTTGAAAATTTACAATACTTTCTGCTTATTTTTATAAGTTTTATTTTTATATTTTTATCTAAATTGTTATTCTCATCAATAACCCATTTCGTCTTATTTAGACCTGTCTTAAATGACAAGTTAACTTTTTTTTCGATTTTAGACCCAGGCTTGGCTTTGGCGTAACAATACTGTTCATAAGGAAATATGCTATTTAAGTCTTTATACTTTTTTCCTACAATAATTTGATTAAACCCCTCCTCATTTGGAGTAAATTTATTAAATAATACAAACTCTTCCAACTCCTTCTCTGCTTGGATTGGAACCTTTTTTATAACAATTCTCTCAGGACCTGGAATTTTAACAATTCTAGAGGGGCCTGGAATTTTGATGATTTTTTGCTCCCCCGGAACTGGAACCTCTATAATTTTTTCAACAATCTGTATTTCAGTTTCTTTAATCGGAACTTCTTTAACTATCTCCACAATCTTTGTTTCTATTACTGGCTCAAGCCCATAATATTTCATATAAATTGCGTATGCTATAGATAAGAGAATCGCAAACACACTAAGAGAAAGTATAAGTAGGCCGATATTTCTATACCAATATCTATCAGCTTTGAATTTTCTCAATCGAAGCAATTGCTTTTCATTGTCCGCTGCTGTTTCAGCATGAGCGTTTATTGCTTCAAAGTTACTCTGCTCATACTCTGTTTTTTTTATCATTTTATTTCTTGATTACTTTTCATCATCATCTTGCAAAACATCTTTAATTTTAGTTGTCCCAAACTTTAGAAGATCTGGGTCATTTGTATAAATAGGGATATGAACAACCTCTTTTTTTACAACTTCGACTGGAATCTCTTTAAATATAACCCTATCTACTGGGACCTCTTTAATAACTTCTTTCGGAACCTCTATAGTTCTCTTTGGCTTTCTCGCTTTTTTCAGTGTTGCTGCAAATATCCTTCTAAAAGTTTTAGAAACAGACCATCTAGACTCTTCCCTATCAATAAACTTCTTGTTTGGATGTTTCAATATCAAAGAGCCAAAAGCAAGAACCACACCCATAATAGAAACTAAAAAGGCCAAAGAGCCAAACCATACTAGTGCTACTTTTGATACTGCCTCGCTTGTAACTTCAGAGGGTGTTATTTCTTTAGTTTTTTTCCAAATTCCTCCAGCCTTTTGACACTGGCTTTCTTTACTTTCGTCAGCACTTTTATCTTGTAGAAAAAGAGTGTCAGCCTCCACTAGCTCACCTTTATTTAATTTACATTCATATGGATCTTTAATAAAGTTCAAGTATTTTGCCGCCAATCTGTAGACTTGAGACAAGGAGTTGTACTTATTAACCTCCTCTCTTAGCCCCTCAATCTCAATGTTAAGAGAGTTTATCTCTGCACTATATGTAAAAACCATTTCTTTAACTTTATCTAAATTATTAATTTCTTTTTGCTTTCTCAAGTCTCTTTCTTCAGCTTTTTTAGTTCTTAAAGTTTGAATTTCATTTTTTTTAGCCTTTAAAGTGTCTATTTGAATATTGTTTACACTTAAGCTAGATAGCTTTCTTTGTAGGGCTTCTATGCTATTATTCAGTTGGTCTATTTCTGACTGATACTTACTCTTAATAATAGATATTTCATCATCAAGAATAAACACTCTTTTATCTAACTGCGCCTTCAACTTGTCATTTTCTTGATTAAGTTTTTTATTGCGTCTTTTTGCCTCACTACAAGATCCAAAGCAAAACAATCCTCCAGCCTCATTAATTATCAAATTATTTGAAGATATTTTGTCGTCATTCCTTCTAATTCTATCGGTCACCCTCTTATTTATCTTTTCGATACTTTTTTGAGTTTTAGAAAAGTTATCTTGTTTGGACTTGATATCTTTATCCATTTTGCTAGATATACGATTTCTTTTACTTATTTTTTGCTTTATTTCATCACTCAGAGGTCCGCCACTATTTAGCTGGACTTGTAAAATCTGCTCATCAATATTGGATAAACTTTTATCTATTACATTATTATCTGAAACTGAGATATTGTAATATTTAGTCTCAATATCAGATTCACTAATAGATTCATTTTTTTCTATATAAGCTCTTCTAGAATCAATTTTCTTTACCTTATCTTGAAGCTTTTCTAGAGGCACTCTTACCTGTGTTGTTATATTATTAAACTGTCTTTCAAATCCATTGAAGATAGTCTCAAAAGTAATAAATGTAAGACCAAGTAATATAATGGAAAATAGCATTTTTGTTATCAAATGTCTATTTATATAAACCAGGTAAGACATTGGTATCTTAAGAAGTTCAGCAATTGCAACCATAATAAATGGAACAAACCCTAAGACAACATCTGACCACTGATGAATACTTAAGGATCTATCAATGCCGATATTTTGCAATGAATTTAACTCTTGAAATGTATTATGTGCCTGTATTCCAGTGACTATTGCTACCAAAATACCGATGGTAGCTGCACATATTTCAAATGTCCATGCAGCTATATAAAGCTTTCTACCATTATCCATTCTTTCATTCATTGTTGAAAGTTGAACTTCAGACTTCTTGTTTTTAGTTATATATTTCATAATTATTTACATTTATAAATTAAATCTTCATATTGAGAGATATCAAAAGAGGACCAATTATTCCAGTTGTGGCTTGAAGGGTAGGCTCGTGGGATTTTCTTTTGCACTATATATTTATCATAAACAAATTTACAGCCAAAACGACTAATTTCATCATAAATCTCGTCATACACTTTCTGATATAAAGATATTCCATCTTTTTTTTCATTACTATTTTTTATTTTTTTATAATTTTTAGAAAATAAGCTATCCAAATTGTTATATATTGAACTATCTCTTTTTTTATTAGCTTTAGACTTAGCCTCCTTATTAGCCTTAGCCTCCTTATTAGCCTTAGCCTCCTTATTAGCCTTAGCCTCCTTATTAGCCTTAGCCTCCTTATTAGCCTTAGCCTCCTTATTAGCCTTAGCCTCCTTATTAGCCTTAGCCTCCTTATTAGCTTGCTCATTTTTAGATTTTTGTTGGATTGGGCCTGTATCAACACTTATTGAGTCAAGCCTGTTATTTTCCGCTTGTTTTAAAATATCCTCTGAGCTTAGTATCTCTTCCCATAAGGCGACACTCTCAAATGAAAAAAGTGAAAGTGTTAACAATATAGTTTGTAAGGATGTATTCATTTTCTATTTTGATTGAATAAGGGGTTTTATTAATTTATTAACCTTATGGCGTTTAATTTCTTCTAGAAGATCCAAATCAATACCAATAGATGTGGCAATTTTTTCAATCATGCTGGTTTCTGATAAAGCCTCTCTACCATCGGCCGCCATAACATCGATCACCAGCTCAATTGCTTCAAAAAAATACTTAGAGTATTCTCTATTACTCAATTCATTAATAATATTTTCTATATTAATTTTATCGACCTTTCCAAGTTGCTCTTCACTCTCTACAGCCTTCGTCAAGATGTTGTTTAGCTTTATTTTTTGATCTGTGTCATATGGTTTAACAGCTTTATTAACCCACTGGTTGATAACTTTTTTTTCATTATCATGGTATTCTGAGTCACAAAAAGCTACTGCCACTGCAAGTCTGGCAATAACCGATTTAATATTAAACTCAAAATCACCTTCCTCAAGATAACCCTTGCATTTGAACTTTATAGGATAATGATGTGTATGTGAATCAATAATAATATCTTCACTAAATTCTGATTTAATACTTTCATCAATTAGATTGACCTTTATAACTAATCTACTTTCGGAAGAAACCGCTGGTTGTATGTAATCAATAGGAATGTTTCCAATTATCTGCCAATCTTCGGATCCACAATAAGGATTGGTAGTGCCTAGCGCTAGATATTCTAAAAAATATTTACTATTAGGAGTCTCTTGAAATGCCTCTATATTGGATAGAACTCTATTAACAACCCCTTTACTATTTAAAGTTGAAAGGTGTATTTGAAATGCAAGCTTAGCAACATAATCATTTGGCAGCTGACCTTTAAATTCAACAATTAACGAATCTATATGGTCTTGTGCCTTTCTTATGCGTGTTTGATATACTGACAAAAATGACACCTCTTGTGCATTTGTTTGACTGGCACTATTTTTACGATAAAGAAAAATAATAATGACAATAATAATAACAATAATAATGACAACAAAACTGACATCCATCTTAAGGCGACCTTATTAAATACAAAAGCAGTGGTAATTGTATCATCATGGGCTACTTTAATAATTAAATATCACTCTTTTTCTTTACAAATAACCTGCACCGTCGCCTCTTTTGCTTCAGTAACAATCTGGCTAATTTCTTTAGCGCCATTTGATTTTCTAACCTGGTAGTCCACCATATTTAAATCCATAAAGATCTTAGCCATATTTGATTTGATGGCAAAGTTAACATTTTGAGCTGGGCGACTTCCTGTGATTTCTGAAGAGGTTTCCAGTCTTGAAACAATCACGCCAATGACGTTGCCATTATCATCAAGTAGTGGTCCTCCGGAGTTGCCTGGCTGGACAGGTGAGGTAAGCTGAAGCTCTGCAATATTGTTTTTAAAGCCTGTGAGTGCTGCAATATTGCCACTTGTGACTTTAAGCTCTGATCCTAGTGTTGATGAAAACGGATAGCCCAGTGCAATTGATTGCTCGCCTGTTACTACAGGCTTGCGGTTTCTTAGGTATAAAAAGCTGTTATTTGGTTTACCCGTTACTAGTATTGAAAGATCTGTTGTAGAGTCGGTATCTAATAATTTAGCACTTGACTTGTAGTCTTTATTTTTAACTTCTAGCTTGTCGCAACCTTCTGTCACATGATTATTAGTAACAATATGGTTAGGTGTTACAAAAAAACCTGATCCAGAGCTTGTAACCTTTAGCGCAATAGCATTCTTCTCAGAATCATCTTTATTATTCTTGGCCGCTGTATAGTAATAATCAGCAGACTTTTTATAATTCTTTTGGATATTTGAATCCTTATCACCAAAGTAATAAACTCTGCCTAAAGCTATTTCTGCTTTTTTAAAGTCTTGATCCGCAGCTTTTTTATACCACTTGATTGCTTCATTTACATCTTTTTGCACATCTCCGATGCCAAAATCATAAAACACGCCAACTTGATGCTGTGCATCTGCATGCCCCATATCTGCAGACTTCTTGAATAGTGTAAAGGCCTTGCTTTTATCTTTTTTTACACCTATGCCATTGAAATACATTGTTCCTAAATTATGCTGCGCTTTAGCGTAACCCTGCTCTGCAGCTTTTTCATAATAGCTTAGTGCTTTTTCGGCGTTAATTTCAACAACGTTTTTTCCAGTTTGATAAAAAATACCTAGCTTATTTTGAGCATCTGCAACACCTTGCTTTTCAGCTTTTAATGCTAAATCATATGATTTTTGGTAGTCTTTTTTTACGTAAATACCTTTAAAGTAATATCCTGATAGAGTGTTTTGAGACTCTGCATAACCCATATCTGCAGCCTTAGTGTAGAGCTCAATAGCCTTATCCGTGTCCTTGTCAAAACCCTCTCCATTTTCATACATAGCTGCAATATCATGTATTGACTCATCATCTCCCATATCAATAGCTTTTTGATACCACTTGATAGCCTCGTCATAATTTTTACTTGTGCCTACGCCTGAATAATAGCTATATGCAACAGATTTAATAGAGCTTAAATTGCCATTTAATGCTGCTTGCATCTCCCAGTAAAATGATTTTTCTTTATCAACATTAACGCCAATGCCAATAGCGTAGTGATCAGATAAGGTGGTTTGTGCGTAGATATTGCCCAGTTCAGCTGCTTTTTTATAGTACTCAAGCTCAAGCTTAGATTGTTTAGTCTTGGAAGTAAGGCTTACAATAAAACCAATATTGTATAAAGATACAGCACTACCCTTGTCTGCGGCTTTTTGATAATACTCAATGGCTTTATCAAAGTCTACATCAACAGTGTAGCCGTAGGTATAGTCTAATGCAGTTTCAAAATCTGCATGCCAGTCTTTTTTGTCAACCTTGCCTGTAAGTAAATCTAACTTATATTGTGCATCTGCATCACCTTGTTCAGCTGATTTTTCATAATAATAGAGCGCTCTTGGAAGGCTAACGGGAGTGCCTTTTCCATATTCATGCATGTGTGCTAATTCAAACTGCGAGTTTGCATCACCAGTAGCTTCTGCACGCTCAAAGTATGCTTTAGCTTTGTCATAATTTTTATCAACACCTTTACCATGAAGATGGATTTTTCCTAGTCGCCATAATGAATAGGGTTTTTCTTTGTATTTAATAGATTTCTCAAAATGCTCAATGGCTTTTGCAAAATTTTGTTTTACACCTTGGCCAGTGTCGTACATAACACCGAGCTTATATTCGACATTACTGTCAAATCTTTTAGATGCAATTAAATAATTTTTAAATGCCAGTTTATAATCATTATCTATGTCGTCTGGTGCCCGATAATATGATCTTGCTAAGAGGGAGTAGAGTATTGGCTTAAAGACATCATCCTCAGCCTCCTCTATTTCTTTTTCAAGATTAAAGATTGCAGTTTTAAAATCACCGGTTTTTAATGCATCGAATGCTTCTGAAAGCCCTGCATTTGCAGAAGAAATTAGTAAAGATAAAAATAAAGAAAATATTAGTTTCATATCGAACCTTAGGTTTTTGGGTAATCTTACTTAAAATGAGTGTTGAATTGGTACTCAATTTGTTGTTGTTTTTCAACTTTTGTTGTATTTATAAAATTAAGCATTAGTACAAAAAACATTAAGACATACAATGTTGCAAAATTATTAGATATTGGCATTTGATTTAGCCTTCAATAGGATAAAACTATGCTGATAATTCTGGAAACAAATGCAA
>Ga0255775_1004232_pt1 | contig 11405 bp, 10 predicted proteins | sample 011ome_26_FD_179973 | JGI IMG/M metagenome (GOLD analysis project Ga0255775, IMG submission 179973) | Coastal salt marsh microbial communities from the Groves Creek Marsh, Skidaway Island, Georgia - 011511BT metaG (version 2) | ecosystem: Environmental > Aquatic > Marine > Intertidal zone > Salt...
GGCCGATAACGGCGAGCGTCTTGCTGCGGAAGGTGAAATCTGTTGGGCGGGCATGCATTCATGGAAGGACATGCTCAATCTTCTCGAGGAAGTCGGCATGCCAGAGTCATTGGGATTCCAATGCGACCTCGCCCATTCTTACTTGTACCTGATGGGGTATAACGCCCCCGAGTATGCTCTCTTGCAGGAAGGCTATAGCGAAGAGGAATTCGACGCGGCCTACAAGACCATGACTGATGCCTTGCGTCCTTGGACGATCGACTTCCATGTCGCTCAGAATGATGGCAGCGTTCACGGATCCGGCTCGCACGACAAGACAGGCAAGCACTGCCCTGCCGACGATCCAAACGGCAAATTAGATATCGTCAAGTGTGCCGGATATTGGCTCGAAGGAGCCGCCGAACGAGGTATTGAGCACATCTGCTGGGATGGATGCATGTTCCCTAATGCCATGCTCGAAACTCCTAAAACCTGGAACACTATCCTCGCGTCAATGATTGCGGTTCGCGATGCCCATGGCTGGAACGCCTAGTTGAGCGTATCCAAATACCTAATCAATTATGCAAAACCCCAATAATTATTAACGAAAAATGGCTAACATATCTTTAGGAGCAGAAGTATACACCTGGTTCATGCGTGAATCTGGGGCAGCTTATGAAAACAAGCTCGGTCACATGATCGAAATGGTCGAAAAGGCCGGATTCGAGGGCATCGAGCCCATGCATTTCTGGATGGGGGATCTCGCCGATGCCGGAAAGCTGGCGGACAAGCTGGACCAGCACAACGTGAAGCTCGCGGGCATCGCCCTCGTTTGTGACTGGAACAATCCAGAAGAGACCGATGACGAGCGCCGCCAAGCCAACGAAGTCATTGAGACGCTGAAAAAGTTTCCAGGCGCGCCTCTTTGTACGGTGCAGATGCCCAATGGGCGGCACGATCTAGAACAACGTCGACTCAATCTCGTGGCAAACGTGAACGCCGTTTCCCGCCGTGCTCACGACGCCGGCCTGCGTTGCTCGTTCCACCCGAATTCCCCAGAAACTTCCATCAATCGGACTGAAGAGGACTACGCCGTCATTCTCAATGGACTTGACGCGAGTGTTACGGGCTGGACGCCTGATGTAGGCCACATCGCCAATGGCGGCATGGACCCACTCACAAAAATGAAGGAGTTCAGCTCCCTCATCAATCACGTCCACTACAAGGATTGGGACGGCAATCCGGAATGGACTTTGATGGGTGAAGGCAAAGTTGACTTCACAGGAATCACGCAATGGCTTGTCGACCAGGACCTGGACGGCTGGATTATCTGCGAAGACGAAGCGGACAAGGCCATCGAAGATCCAGACGGAGTCACCCTCCACGACGGAAAGTACTGCCAAGAGAAGCTGATTCCTATCATCAACGGATAAAATCCCTTCGAAGATTTCGAATTTCAAGCCCTGCAGCCCCAAAGCTGCGGGGCTTTTTTATTTTCCGCTTGATCCGTTCATACAATCCCAATTCTGGATCATTCCCCTTGCGATTCTGGGATGATACTGGTTTTTTCATTCTCCCCAATAATCTCGTTTACCTGCCTTTGGCTAAACTAAGCGCAGATTGAATCGGATGAAGAAACAATCCCACGGCAAAGACTCTCTTTCCCAGTTCATTATGGACAACGGGATCGTGAATACCGGGCAACTGCTATTCGACTGCATTCCCGGTCTGCTATTCTTCGTCAAAGATGCCAATCGGCACTTTGTCTATGTAAACCAGGAACTGGCCGATTTTATGGGGCTGAAGAACAAGAGCGAAATCGTGGGTAGGCCCGATTCCGATTTCTTTGCGGATGACATCGAGAAGAGCTATGCCGAGGACGACAAACGAGTCATCGAGGATGGATACGTCGTTAAGAACAAGGTAGAGCTCATCACCACCTCGCAACGCCTCATCCAATGGCACATCACCAATAAAGTGCCTCTTATCAATGGCCAGGGAAAGGTCTGCGGCTTGGCAGGCGTAACCCGAAAATTTGAAGGCAACACCAACGCGCTCCACCGATCCGCCCTCGATCGATCCATACAATATATCGCGTCAAACTATGCTCAGGAAATCAAGCTGAAGGATCTCGCGAAAGAGTGCGGCCTCTCCCTCAGCGCCTTTGAGCGGCATTTCAAGAAAAGCTTTCACCTTACTCCCATCCAGTACCTGAATCGCTACCGTATACAGCAGTCTTGCGCCGCCCTCAGCCAAACCGACGCGCCGATTTCGGCAATCGCCATGGACTGCGGCTTTTACGATCAAAGCCACTTTACTCGGTCTTTCCTTCGCGTTTTGCACACAACCCCAGCAGCCTATCGCAAACGGTACACCTAAGTTCTTCGTGGCAAACTTGCATGCCCTTTCTCTCCAAACCCCTCAATGCCGTTTTCGTACATATCATTGCGGAAAAAGTCCTAGCGAAAATTCACCTTTTCCCCAATAATCTAGCCTCAAAATCACCCTAACTCCCTCAAACCCCAAGAAACCGTAAACGTTTAGAATATGCAAAGCCAGTGGAACAACGAGGATGCCGCGAAAGTTGAAAACGATCTTCTTTCGCTTCGAGCCTACGCCACCGCGACCTTTTCCAAATCGGTTTCCGGAGTGTTTTTTTGGGGAACGGTCAAGACGACGTCGCGCGATATTTTTGGAGAAGACCGCGACCTTCTCTTTATACCGCAAGGCGGGAAATACATCGGCCTCGACAACGAACGGCTCGTGAAACTGGGACAGCTGGATTCCTTGCCGAGTCAAGAACTGCCACTCCAGCTCGCTCTGTGCCGAGAATTACCATTAAGCCAAGCCCCCACCGCCGACACGCTCCCCCATGCCGCAATCCCTTCTCGCTTCGTCAACCAAACCTGCTCCTCCGCCACTTTGGCTTTGGCAAATCATACGAACGCGAAATCTCTCACAGCGGAAATCTTCGGAAATCGAGTCGCCGTCGCCCCATCCGCTAAAAGTCGAGCGGATCAGGTAAAAGCGATTATGGCGTATCTCGACAGCTCCGAGCTAGAAGGGATTCTTGTGCCAAATCTGGGACTTCTCACGTTCGACGACGAAGCAAAAGAATGCCACGAGCGAACAGTGGCTTTAAATGCAGCGGCCAAGGCTTATTTCGAAGCCAAGAGCATTGCGATTCAATCCGAGGCCGCCGCCGCGTTCCAGACCATGGAAATCGCCACGTTACGGCAATTCGTATCCAACAAAAAGGGACACGCGTTAATTGCGGTTCACGACGACTCCGCTTCCTCTCGTTCGCTTGCGAGTAGCGAAACCGCGCAATCGCTCGGGGCAGTAACCGACGGCAATCATGAAGAGTCACTTTCCTCGGGCCCACCTGCCAGCACCATCCTCTGGCCCAACAAAGGCGTATTTGGTTTCGGACAAGACAAGCATGAAGCCAGAAAAGTCGCCCAATTTGCGACTCAAGTCGGCGAAGCAAAACTTCTAGCGGACGCAACTGGGGGCTGGGTGGAAACTACAATCACTGGTCCAGAAGCGTGTTTTTCTCACGACGGGCTCCTCCAAGGAAAAATTGCCCTAGTATCCGGGTCCGCGGCGGGGATCGGTCTGGCAACTGCAACCACGCTAGCTGAAGCAGGCGCCTGCGTCATTGGAGCAGATATCAATACAGAGATCGATTCGATTATGGAGGAGATCGGGGCGCTTGGCATCACGGTCGACCTCACGCAGGAAGCCCAGATCGAAGCTCTCATTGAACGAATCATACGCGAGTTTGGGGGACTCGACATCGTCGTATCCAACGCGGGTATTTTCACTGCGGGAGCCTACCTGGAAGATATGGAACAGAAGAACTGGGAGCGAAGCATAGCGGTCAATCTCACCAGTCACCAAGTGCTGATAAAACATGCCATCCCCTTCGTCAAAAAAGGGATCGACCCCACCATCATCTTCATCGGTTCTCGAAACGTTAACGCCCCGGGAGCGGGCGCCGCCAGCTACTCCTGCGCAAAAGCGGCCTTGACCCAGCTTTGCCGCGTGGCCGCGCTGGAACTGGCTCCTGAAGGAGTGAGGGTAAACATCATTCACCCGGATGCCGTTTTCGATACCAAGCTCTGGACCAAGGAAGCCCTCGAACGTTCTGCCGAACGCTATGGAATTACGGTCGAACAGTACAAAAAGCGCAACCTCATGAAAACCGAGATCACCTCTCGAAGCGTTGGCAACACCGTCGTCGCCCTCGCCTCACACGCCTTTGCTAAAACCACCGGAGCTCAAATCCCAGTCGACGGAGGTAACGACCGAATTATTTAAGAAAATCGCCCACGGATCACTGGAATTCACACAGATCTTGAGAAAAAATAAAACATCAACTCAGATACCTAATATCAAAATTCCCATTTATCGATTTCATCCGTGATAATCTGTGAAATCCGTGGTTAATAATCATAAAACTATTACCAAATGAAAAAGTTACTCAACGATCCCAATCAAGCCGCAGCGGAACTCATCGATGGTCTCGTCGATTACTACAACGGTAGCGTCACCAAAGTAGGTCCCGGCGCAATTGCCCTCACCGAAATCGCATCTGGCAAAGTCGCTCTCCTTGTCGGCGGCGGCACTGGGCACGAGCCCATCTACCACGGCCTCATTGGGCCTGGAATGGCTGATGGAGCCGCGTGTGGTGACATCTTTGCCGCTCCTCCTCCCAATGTCATCCTTGACGCTACGAGAGCGGTCAACCAAGGCAATGGAGTCCTTTTCCTTTACGGCAACTACGCGGGTGATGTCATGAACTTCAAGATCGCCGCTCAGCTCGCCGCCGCGGAAGGAATTCGAGTTGAAACTGTTTTGATTTGGGACGATGTCGCCTCCGCTCCTCCCAGCAACAAAGAAGGCCGCCGAGGTATCGCCGGACTTATTCCGATCGTTAAGCTCGCGGGCGCTGCGGCCGACAAAGCCAAGGATCTCGACGAACTGGTCAGTCTCGTAACTCTGGCCCGCGACAACACGCGCTCCGTCGGTGTCGCCCTTTCACCTGGCTCAATCCCTGCAACGGGAAAGCCCACTTTTGAACTCGACGAAGATTCTATCGGCATCGGCATGGGTATCCACGGCGAGCAAGGAGTCGGTGTGGAAAAGATGATGACTGCAGACGCCTTGGCAGACAAGCTAGTCGACCTCATCTTGGCCGACGATCTTCCCATCGGATCGGGCGACGAAGTACTCGTTTTGATTAACAGTCTGGGTTCCACTACCATGATGGAATGTCTCATTGTCTTGAAACGCGTCAAAGCCATCTTGACGGAAAAAGGCATCAAGATTTACGACGTCCTTCTCGGACCACTGGTGACCTGCCAGGAAATGGCGGGACTCTCCATCAGCTTCACCAAGCTTGATGATACACTTAAACCTCTTTGGGATAAGCCGTGTTCATCCCTCGGATACACAAAGCTCTAATTAACTCAACCTACTTTAGCCATAAATCACACACCACTCAGGTCAAAGGTAGGGCTGCTTATCCCTGAGCAGCCGTATACCGCAACCATTCTCGGCTGCTTAAGGATAAGCAGCCCTGCCCTAACTATTTCACTCACCTAACTATGTCCGACCGCACCTTAAGCCCCAACGAAGTTAAAGAAATGATCCTTTCGATTTGCGATAAGATCATCGCAAGCGAAGCCGAACTCTCCGAAGCCGACCGCAAACTAGGCGACGGCGACCATGGCCTGGGAATGCAACGTGGGTTCACAGCCGCCAAGGCCCAAGTCGAAGCACTCGATCCGAAATCAGTAGGCGAAGTGTTCTCCACCACCGGCATGGCGCTAATGGCTTCAATGGGTGGGGCCTCGGGAGCCGTCATGGGAATGCTCTATCAAAGTGGCGGCACCGCTCTCAGCGATTGCCAGGCACTCGATTCAAGCGCTTTCTCTAAGTTCCTGGACGCGGCTCGTGATGGCGTTTGCAATCTCGGCGGAGCCAAGCCAGGCGACAAAACCATGGTCGATGCCCTTGCCGGCGCGCAGGAAGCCGGCCAGGCTAGCGTAGGCAAATCGCTTTCCGAAGCGTTCGCCGCTGTCGCAGCCGGAGCCACTGATGGCATGGAGAAAACCAAGGCCATGATCGCCACAATGGGACGCGCCAAGACGCTTGGCGAGAAGTCAATCGGACACCCGGATCCCGGTGCCTTGTCAGTATCCATAATGTTCAATACAATGAACGAATACGTAAATTAAAAAAGAAGAATGCAGGAGCGGCTTTACGCCGCGATACTAATGTCAAATCGCGGTGTAAAGCCGCATCTACGATCCAAACTCCAATCCATCCAATTTTTTATAATACTCATCCGCGTAATCCGTGATTCAACTAATCCATTTCCTAAACAACTAAATTCTCAACATAATAACCTTCTACAAAAATGGCAGATCTAGACGACATCAGAGACGGCGACAATTTCGGGCTCAATACACCAGCTGACACCAGCTCCTTTTATCTAAAAGGAATGAACAGCACTGACTGGGGTATCAAGAATCGCATGTCGCGTATATTCAACCGCAAATCAGGGCGTACTGTTATGCTCGCGTTTGACCACGGCTTCCTCATGGGGCCCACTTCAGGGCTCGAACGCATCGACCTTAACATCGCTCCCCTCGCCGAGCACGCAGACTGTCTTATGGGAACTCGTGGAATGATCCGCTCTTGTATCCCAGCTGACAATACGAAACCGATCTGCCTTCGGACCGACACCGGAACGACCATTCTCACCGAGATGAACCACAATGTCCTGCTCGATGAAGCGGAAGCCATCAGCATGAATGCCTCCGCCATGGCGGCGATGATCGCTGTCGGTGATGCCGCCACGGAAGCCTCAACGATCGCTAACATCAGCCGATTGGTTGATATCGGCCAAAAGTACAGTATTCCTGTCATGGGTGTGACCGCAGTGGGCAAAGACATGGCCCGCGACTCTCGTTACTTCGGCCTTGCTGCCCGCGTCTGCGCGGAAAACGGAGCTAGCATCGTCAAGACCTACTACACGGAAGGCTTTGAAAATGTGGTCGCCGCTACCCCGGTTCCTGTAGTCATCGCCGGCGGAAAGAAGCTTCCGGAAATCGAAGCCCTCGAACTCGCCTACAACGCTATCCAATGCGGTGCCGCTGGCGTCGACATGGGTCGGAACGTCTTCCAGTCCGAAGCCCCCCTCGCGATGATCAAAGCCGTTGCGGGAGTGGTACACGACGGACTAAAACCTGCGGAAGGGTTGGAGCTCTTCAACGACCTAAAGAACGCGTAGCGAAATCCCTCGCAACTTTAATTTTCAAAGGCTGGACCCAAGGGTCCGGCCTTTTTTCGTTCTGCAATTCCCTTGATTGCCTTCACTCGTCGCCCTAAAAGATCATCGTTAATAAAGCGAATACAGAGATTATCCCTGGAATTGAAATCGCCGCGGCAAATGATTTCGCATTCCTTCAAGGAGCGAAAATAGGGGCACTTGCGAATCAAGCGTCTGTGACTCGAAACAAACTCCATCTCACAACGCTCCTTAACCGTAGCCGCCATTGCAAGCTAACGAAGCTCTTTACACCCGAACATGGATTTTTCGGCCATGCACAGGATATGGCGCCGGTATCGGACGCCTTCGATGACGGAATCGGAATTCCGATAAAGAGCCTGTATGGGAAAACATTAAACAGCCTCTGCCCCGCCAAAGAGGATATTGCAGAACTAGATGCACTGGTGGTCGACTTAACCGATATCGGCTCCCGCTACTACACTTACGCCCAAACCTTGGCTTACGCTATGACCGTAGCGGGCGAAAACGATGTCAAAGTACTGGTTCTTGATAGGCCCAATCCAATCGGGGGCAATCAAATCGAAGGTTCGCCCCTATCGAATAGCAATCGCTCGTTCTGCGGGATCGGCCCCATCGCCAATCGTCACGGATTGACCATCGGCGAATTAGCATTCCTGTTTCGAGATGGCTTCGGCGATGGTGATGCCGCAATTGAAAAGCATCCTTGCGAACTTGAGGTCGTACCCGTTACAGCGTGGAACCGTTCGATGTATTTGGATGATACCGACATTCCGTGGCTTCCTCCGTCACCCAATATGATGCATCTGGAAACAGCTATCGTCTATCCCGGCGCATGTCTCTTTGAGGCAACCAACATTTCCGAGGGGAGAGGCACAGTCCGACCATTCCAAACCATTGGAGCTCCGTTTATCGATTCGGAGCAATGGATCGCGGCCACCGAAAATACCGGCATTCCGCTTGAAGGAGCCAGTCTTCAAGCAATTGAATTCACGCCTCGATTCCAAAAGCACGCTGGAACGCTCTGTCGTGGCGTCCAGATTCATATCCACGAACGTCTCGTATTCAAACCGTATCGATTCGGCATCGCCCTGATGGCTGGAGCCGCAAAGGCCTTTCCCAATGACTTCAAATGGCGCGAAGAACCTTACGAATTCATCGCTGACATTCCAGCGATCGATTTGCTCTACTGCGATAGCTCTCTTCGCCAAGCGATTGAAGGAGATTTCTCAATCGAGACCGTTTTCAATCAAATGGAAGATTTTGAGAGCTGGTTCGACTCAGCCCGAACACCGTATCTACGTTACTGAACATCGGATAGTATTAGAACAAAACACCATTCCATGCTAGAGTCTACCATCAGTACACAAGCCCAGGGCGACAGTCTTCGCTCTATCGAGCTTCACCCGTCAAGAGCCCGAAGGGAATAAAAGATTTTATTCTCGAATCTATAATCCAAAATACCGTTTTACCTTTTTCGGTTTCGTAGGGTCGACAAAGCGATGGCGGACCGCTTAGAGTCAAGAGGAGTGAGATAAACGCTAAGGGAAAGAAACGGCTATGCCAGGTTGCGATTGCGAGACCGAAATAGAGAACCTCAATGAAGGCAGGGTATTAATTATCCTACTAGGCATAAACGCATTTATGTTTCTGACCGAAATCTCGCTCGGCATCTTGAGCGAATCAACCGCATTGATAGCCGATTCACTAGACATGCTGGCCGATGCCGCGGTCTATGGAATTGCTCTGTACGCAGTTGGTGGATCGTTTGCCATTAAGGCTAAGGCCGCCCGTATCAGCGGAATCTTCCAGATAGTTCTCGGCGGTTTAGTGATGGTGGACGTCATTCGTCGCCTGATTGTTGGAAGTCAGCCTGAATCACTCTTAATGATTTCCGTGGGTATCATCGCGCTATTTGCCAACGTCATCTGCCTATTTCTAATATCAAAACACAAAGCCGGCGAAGTTCACATGCGGGCCAGTTGGATATTCTCAAAGAATGATGTCATCGCGAATATCGGAATAATCCTCGGCGGCGTTTGCGTGTATCTGCTCGAGACCATAATTGTAGTCCGTGGTGGAATACAAATAGTGAGAGATGCAAAGAACGAAAAGAAATCGAATTCTCAGCAAAAGTCCAACCTGTCAGAATAGGCATCGTTCCCATCCGGATGGACCCGAACATTAGGTCCGGTCCTTTTTATATCCATTCGGAGAATTGAATCGAAACTTATTTACTCCCTGCGAAGCGACCAACCTATTTGTCCTCAGAACAACGATCGCAGCAATGACAATCCACTCACCGGCTTCGACCGCTGGACATTATCTCTAGCGCCTTCAGTTCCAGTGTCTGGGCAATTTCTGGATTTTCGCGGTAGAGGTCGGTTTCCTCCCTCAAGTCCTCCTTTAGGTTGTAAAGTTGCCAGGGTCGATCAAATCGTTTTCCAGACGGTTTTTCTCGTCCTCCTGAACCGTTTCCGAGAATCAGTTTCCAATCGCCGTCTCGGATGCCGAACATAGCGCCCCCGGAATGGTGGATGACGGGGGCTCGTTTCCAGCCTTTATCCGTACCTAGAAACAATGGTGAAAAATCAAAGCTATCTTGGGCCGCTACTTTGGCATCTGGAATACGTCCCCCTGCAACGGATACCGCGGTAGCGAAAAAATCCGTATGCGTAATCGTCTTTCCTGAAGCGCTGCCCGCTTTTACTTTACCCGGCCAGCGTACAAGAAAGGGAACGCGATGCCCCGCTTCCCAGATGTCCGCCTTTGTTCCGCGGAGTACTCCATTGGCTGTGTGGTGCCCCTCATAATAACCTTGCACGGATTCATCGCTCACGTGGTCCGGCTTCTCCTTATCTTGATAGCGGTACATGTAAGACCCATTATCACTGGTGTAGATCACCAAGGTGTCGTCCGAAATCCCTACTTCGCCTATGGTATCCAAAACCGTACCCACTGTTTCATCCACTTGCATGACAAAGTCAGCATAAGGCCCCAAACCGCTTTTACCTACGAAGCGAGAGTGCGGCAGGGCCGGCTTGTGGGGGGCGGTTAAGGGAAAGTACAAAAAGAAGGGCTCATCTTCCTTTGAACGTTCAACGATGTATTCGGATGCTTTCGCTGCTAGTTGATCTAAGCAATCGACAATCGAAAAATCCGAACCCAGTTCTCCTTTTCTTAAAAAGGCGGGAAACTTCCTAGCGGGCTGCTCCCGATCCGGCTGACCCGTGATCTCATGCCCTTCAATATAAATATAGGGTGGAAAATCTAGCGACGCAGGAATCACATACGAATAGTCAAATCCTACGTCGATCGGTGAATAATCCAATTTCTTGGACCAGTCCCATTCGCCATTCGTCTTTTGGAATCCCAAACCAAGGTGCCATTTTCCTACCACACCTGTAGTGTAGCCTTCCTTACGGAGCGCAGATGCTACCGTTTCGCGATTGGTTTCTATAAGCGGAGCCCCATAACCATTGAGTACCCCTCGTTTCAGTTCGCTCCTCCAACAGTAGCGACCGGTCATGACTCCGTATCGTGTTGGAGTGCAAACAGACGAAGGGGAGTGCGCATCCGTAAAAGTCATTCCTTCGCGGGCCAATCGATTTAAGTGAGGCGTCGGGATCCTAGACTCTGGATTCAATTCCTGAATATCCCCATAGCCCATATCGTCGGCCATAATGAAGACGATGTTAGGCTGAGCCTGTTGACCTTCGGATCGGGTGAAGAAGAGAACAACGGAGAGAGCAATGAGCAGAGATCTATATTTCATTCATTTACCAGGTTAGCTTCTTATCATTAGGGCCCAGCTTTCCTACCGATCTGAGTCCCGTTCCTGTCGTCTTGGTCAACTTGTCACCCAATTCCTTTCGGAATATTTTTGCGGCTGTTAAAAGCTCAGCGTGCACTTCTGGATACTGACCGATCACATTGTGGGATTCAGCTGGATCGTTCGCCCTATCATAGAGAGCCAGTTCCGCCAAATTGGAATCATACTTCGCCGGCAAACCACCGGTCCCGCCGGGGCGACCATTAAGCGAGTTGTATTTGTGCGGGAAAACCAGTTTCCAGCGATCATTACGAATCGCTTGAAGCTCTCCGT
>Ga0255775_1004234_pt1 | contig 11404 bp, 9 predicted proteins | sample 011ome_26_FD_179973 | JGI IMG/M metagenome (GOLD analysis project Ga0255775, IMG submission 179973) | Coastal salt marsh microbial communities from the Groves Creek Marsh, Skidaway Island, Georgia - 011511BT metaG (version 2) | ecosystem: Environmental > Aquatic > Marine > Intertidal zone > Salt...
CGCCTTTCCAAGGCCTTGTAGGGTGGTTTTCACCCTACAAGCCATCAATTTACAGAAATGGGCGGGGATCAGCCGGCATCTTTGTATGAAACCGATTTTAAGTCCTCCCCGGGCGCAGATTTTCCGCGCCGAACGATCAAGCGGTTTAAGGCGTTGATATAGGCTTTGGCTGAGGCCACCACCGTATCGGTATCTGCCGATTGTCCGGTTGCGATCTTGCCGTCTTCCTCCATCCGGACGCTGACGGTGGCCTGGGCATCGGTTCCTTCGGTCACCGCATTCACTTGATAAAGCTGCAAACGCGCCGCATGTGGGTAGAGCTCTTTGACCGCGTTAAAAGTCGCATCCACTGGACCGTCACCTGTGGCGGTAACGCTGCGCACAACCCCATCAATGGACAACTCCAAGCTGGCCTCCTGTGGGCCTTGCGTTCCGCAGACTACGCGTAAAGATTTGAGGTTGAGGTGATCGGATTGCTCGTCGGCTGTATCTGCCCGAACCAAGGCAAGAAGATCTTCGTCAAACACTTCCTTTTTGCGATCCGCCAGATCTTTGAAGCGCACAAAGACGTCGTTCAATTGATTGTCTGCCAAATCAATGCCCAAATCTTTGAGCTTGGAGCGCAATGCGGCGCGGCCGGAGTGTTTGCCCATGACCAGGTTGGTTTCGCTCAATCCTACATCTTCGGGACGCATAATCTCAAAGGTCTCGGCATTTTTCAGCATTCCGTCCTGGTGAATGCCGCTCTCATGAGCAAAGGCATTTTTACCGACGATGGCTTTGTTAAACTGCACCGCAAAGCCGGACACCGTGGCCACGCGGCGGCTAATGGCCATTATTTTTGTGCTGTCGATCTGTGTGCGGTAGGGCATGATGTCGTTGCGCACTTTCATAGCCATCACGACCTCTTCCAGTGCCGTGTTGCCAGCGCGCTCTCCCAAGCCATTGATTGTGCACTCAATTTGACGTGCGCCGGCATCGACGGCGGCCAAGGAATTGGCGGTGGCCATGCCAAGATCATTGTGGCAATGCGTGGCGAAAATCACCTCTGTAGCGCCGGGCACGTCTTTAATTAAACGCCCGATCAGCTCGGCACTTTCGCGCGGCGCCGTATAGCCGACCGTGTCGGGAATGTTGATGGTGCTTGCGCCGGCCTTGATGGCGATTTCAATGGTGCGGCAGAGGTAGTCATATTCTGTGCGGGTGGCATCCATTGGCGACCACTGCACATTGTCGCAAAGGTTGCGGGCATGTGTGACCGTTTCGTGAATGCGCTCGGCCATTTCATCTTGGGTCAGGTTGGGAATGGCACGGTGCAAGGGCGATGTGCCAATGAATGTATGAATGCGGGGTTGGGCCGCATGGCGCACAGCTTCGGCACAGCGATCAATATCCTTGAAATTGGCACGGGCAAGGCCGCAGATCATGGCGTTTTTGCTGCGTTTGGCAATCTCGCTGACGGCCTTGAAATCGCCTTCCGAGGCGATTGGAAATCCCGCTTCAATGATGTCCACGCCCATATCGTCAAGCATTTCGGCCAATTCAAGCTTTTCGGAATGGGTCATGGTTGCGCCGGGGCTTTGTTCACCGTCACGCAAAGTGGTGTCGAAAATATATACACGATCTTGGGTCATAGGACTGTTCTTCTGCTAGGATTTTGGAAGGGTTCGGCGCTGGGCTTAGGTGAGCGTCCCGCGCCGAAAAGCACGCTCAGCCTAGGCTAAGTGTTAGAAGGAGAAGTTGCTCAGTCAAATGTTCCATGGGTCTAGGTATACCTGTGATTTTGCAAATGGGAAGTGAAAAAATATGACAAAACCCGGTGCGCGCAAGCAATTTGTGGCAAAAACTGGCGATTGGGTGGCCATGCGGATGATGCGCCCTACCTCGGGGCTATGAAACGGATTTTGATCATCGGTGCCTCGGGCGCTATTGGAACGGCCCTGGCAGAGACCTACCGCAGCCAGGGGTGGCAGTGCGCGGGCCTGTCTCGCACGGAGCAGGGATTGGACTTAACGCAAGAGCGCAGTATCGCCCCCGCCTTAGCGACGCTCAAAGGCCCCTTTGATACGATTGTCATGGCCACCGGAGCACTAACGCTGGACGGGGTTGGGCCTGAAAAGACCATTAAGGCTGTGACGGCGCAAACTATGGCGGCACAGATGCAGGTTAACGCCATTGGGCCAGCGCTCATTCTGGGTCAGATTGGCCCTTTGCTGCCGCGTGATCGTCCAGCCAGGGTTGCGGTCCTCTCAGCGCGGGTGGGATCGATTGGTGACAACCGGCTGGGGGGCTGGATTTCCTATCGGGCGGCCAAGGCTGCCCTTAATCAAATTGTGCGCACCTCTGCGATTGAATTGGCCCGCAGTCATCCGCAGCTGTCCTGTTTTGCGCTGCATCCTGGCACCGTCGACACGCCTTTAACACGGCCCTTTTCCGCAAAATATGACGCGCGGCCTGCGCCAGAGGCGGCCGCGAGATTACATGAGGTGATTGAAGCGCGCGGGGCGCATGAGACCGGACAATTTTTCGATCAAAACGGACGTGTTGTGCCGTGGTGAAGGGCTCTGGGCGTCATTCGGAGGGGCTGGCCGCGTCCTCGGGCGCAGGTGCCGCATCCTCGGCCGGTTGCAAAACCCCGTTTTCCCAAGTGCCGCTGGCAACCCCTCCGGTGGCATAGCGCATTGTGCCCTTGCCCTGACGGCGCCCGTCTACAAAGCTGCCTGTGTAGACATCCCCATTGGCATAGGTGGCTGTCCCCTTGCCGTGGATTTCGCCGTCGAGCCATTCGCCCGTGTAGCTAAAGCCATCGGTCATTTTGATGTAGCCTTCACCCGAGCGCTGCCCTTCGACAAACCCGCCGACATATGTTGTACCGTCACGGTATCGCGCTTGCCCGGCGCCGTGGCGCTTTCCATCTTTCCAGTTGCCTTCGTAGCGGTAACTGTCGGCAAAGGTCATAATGCCATAGCCGTGATTTTGCGCATTTTTAAAACTGCCTTCATAGACGAGGCCATTGGGGTAGGTCGCTTTTCCGGCCCCTTCAATGACTCCGGCTTTCCAATTGCCCTCATAGGTCGAACCATCAGGATAGGTAATTTTGCCCACACCCTCAGGCAGATCATCCACAAAGGCGCCAAGATAGATCGACCCATCCGGGTAGCGCACCTCGCCGCGTCCTGAAATTTTGCCATTCTGCCAACTGCCAGAGTAACGATAGCCATCGGCGGCCAGAAAGGTGCCATTGCCATGGCGGCGGTCTTTGTGAAATTGACCTTCGTAAAGATCGCCATTGGCATAGACGACCTTACCACGCCCCTCGCGCTTTCCATCTTGCAAGATACCAGTAAAAACATCGCCATTTGCATGGGTGAGGGTACTCTCGCCGTTGATTTTACCGTTTGTCCAATTGCCTTCATAGGTCACCCCATCGGGCATGGTCAAAATGCCAGCCCCAGAGCGCTCGCCCGCCTCAATAGAGCCTTGGTAGACCGCCCCATCCGAATAGATAATGGTGCCGTTTCCCTGTTTTTCGCCGTCAACCCAATTGCCGTCATAGCGATATCCGCTGTCAGAGGTGAGAATGCCCTGGCCGTGGTGTTTGGTGTCGCGAAACTCCCCTTCATAACGCAACCCGTTGGCATAAACCGCCACCCCTTGGCCGTCGATTTTGCCAGCCACCCAGCTGCCTTCATAAGTGCCACCATCGGCATAGTTTATGCGGCCTTCTCCGTGGGGTTTCCCATTCGAAAACGCTCCCGTGTAGACCGATCCATCAGGAAAGGTTGCCTCACCCTGACCAGAAATTTCGCCATTTTCCCAATTGCCGGTGTATGTATAGCCCGACGGTAGGCTGTAGGTGCCTTGCCCGTGTTGGCGACCGTTTTTGAAGGTGCCCTCATAATATCCACCGTCTTCATATTGTTTCGACTGGATCGTGGCGGTTTGCGCCTGGGCCAGGCTGCTCCATAGCAGGGCCGTTGTGACCAATAGGAGATGTGAGATCTTCTTATTCATTGAAGTTTTAACCTCTTAGACAATGGCTCGGCGTCGGGGTGACTCTATTTTTATCCATCGCAGACTAGTAAACCTCACCCGTGAGGGCAATGTCTTTCCACATTTCCCATTCAATTGGGCTTTTGCTTCGGCGGATGTCTGATAGATAAGGCGGGGGTTTGACAGGATTGAGCAAGCAGATGACACAGAAATTTCGGTTAACCATGGCGCAGCTCAACGCAACTGTGGGTGATCTTGCTGGCAATGCGGCGCAAGCGCTTGAGGCTTGGACAGCGGCCAAAGTCGCGGGCGCTGATATGGTTATGTTGCCAGAGATGTTTGTCACCGGATATCAGGTGCAAGATTTGGTGCTCAAACCTGCGTTCACCCGTGATGCGATGGCGCAAATTCAGACCCTGGCCCAATCCTGTGCTGAGGGGCCAGCCATGGGGATTGGTGGGCCGTTTCGCGATGAGAGCGGTCTGTATAATGCCTATTATGTTCTGGCCCGTGGGCAGATCCAAACTGTGATCAAAAAGCATATTTTGCCAAATGATGACGTGTTCGACGAAAAACGCCTCTATCAATCGGCTGATATTTCAGGGCCGTATCTTGTGGGTACCCTGCGGATTGGCACGCCGATTTGCGAAGATGCGTGGCGTTCAGATGTGCCGGAGGCTTTGGCCGAGTCTGGCGCGGAAGTGCTTTTTGTCCCCAATGGCTCGCCCTATGCGCGCGGCAAAATGGATGTGCGCATGGCCCATATGGTTGCGCGGGTGGTCGAAACGGGGCTGCCATTGGTCTATGTGAATATGGTTGGTGGCCAGGATGATCAGGTTTTTGATGGCGGATCATTCGTACTCAATCCCGGTGGTGCTTTGGCCCTGTCTTTGCCAATGTTTGAAAATTGCCTTGCGCATGTGGATTTTGAGCTGACCGATCAAGGCTGGCAGGCCGCGGCAGGCACCTTGGCCCATTGGCCGGATGCTTTTGAGCAAGACTACCGTGCAATGGTGTTGTCCCTGCGCGATTATATGCGCAAAACAGGGTTTTCATCAGCGCTCTTGGGTCTTTCGGGTGGAATTGACTCGGCCATTGTTGCCACGATTGCCGCCGATGCGCTGGGGCCGCAAAATGTGCATTGCGTCATGTTGCCCTCGGAGTTTACCAGCCAAGCATCGCTTCAGGATGCCGCCTCTGTGGCGCAAGCGCTGGGCGCGCCTTTGCAAACCCTGCCCATTACCGGCCCACAAGCGGCGATCACCGACAGTTTGGCGCCGATTTTTGCCGGCCGGCCTGCGGATTTAACGGAGGAGAATATCCAATCTCGTCTGCGCGGCCTGTTGCTCATGTCCCTGTCCAATAAATTCGGCCATATGCTGCTGACCACAGGCAATAAATCGGAAGTCGCGGTCGGCTATGCGACGATCTACGGCGATATGGCAGGCGGATATAATCCGATTAAGGATTTGTACAAGACGCGGGTGTTTGACATCTGCCGCTGGCGCAATGCGCATCATCGTGATTGGATGATGGGACCGGAGGGCGTGGTTATTGATCCGCGCATCATCGATAAAGCCCCCAGCGCCGAGCTGCGCGCGGATCAAAAGGACGAAGACAGCCTGCCGCCCTATCCGGTGCTCGATGGCATCTTGCAGATGTTGGTGGACGATGAGGCCTCTGTCGCCGATTGCATAGCGGCCGGTTTTGAGCGTGAAACAGTCAAGAAAATTGAGCATTTGATCTATATTAGCGAGTATAAGCGCTTCCAATCTGCGCCAGGAACGCGCCTATCGCCGCGGGCATTTTGGTTGGATCGGCGCTATCCCATAGCCAACCGCTGGCGCGATCACAGCACAGAGTGACGCGCGGCCATATCTGGACATCTCCCGCGCCCTATGTGTAAAGACTGCGCAACAGGAGAACCCTATGACAACCACACGTTTTGCCCCTTCGCCTACGGGCTATCTTCACATCGGCAACCTGCGCACGGCGCTGTTTAACTATCTTATCGCGCGTCAGGCGGGCGGAGAGTTTATTCTGCGGATCGATGACACGGATCCCGAGCGCTCCAAGGCCGAATATGTCGAGGCGATAAAGCGCGATTTGGACTGGCTGGGCCTGCATTGGGATCGCATCGAGCATCAATCCGCCCGGTTTGACCGCTATGCAGAAGTGGCCGATCAACTGCGTGACCAAGGACTTTTTTACGAATGTTTTGAAACGCCTGTTGAATTGGATCTCAAGCGTAAAAAGCAACTGAATATGGGCAAGCCCCCGGTGTATGACCGCTCGGCACTGGCGCTTTCGGAGGCGGAGCGCACGGCGCTGCGTGCGGAACGCAAGGGCCATTGGCGTTTTAAACTCGATCAATCGCGGATTGAATGGCATGACGGAATTCTCGGCGATCTGTCGATCGATGCCGCCTCGGTGAGCGATCCGGTGCTGATCCGCGGTGATGGGCAGGTGCTCTATACTTTGGCCTCCATCTGCGATGACACGGATATGGGCGTGACCCATGTGGTGCGTGGGTCAGACCATGTGACCAATACCGCGACACAGATCCAGATGATCCGCGCCATTGGCGGCTCAGTGCCCAATTTTGCCCACCATTCTTTGTTGACTGGGCCCAAAGGGGAAGGCCTGTCTAAGCGTTTGGGGTCGTTGGCGCTGCGGGACATGCGGGCGGCAGGCGTGCAACCTATGGCGCTGTTGAGCCATTTGGCGCGTCTGGGATCGTCTGATCCGGTTGAGCTGCGTGGCTCTATGGAGGAAATCGTCGCGGGTTTCGAGCTGACGAAATTTGGCTCTGCTCCGACGAAATTTGACGAGGCGGATCTGGGGCCGCTGACGGCGAAATATTTGCAAGGGCTTGAGCTCGAGGGTGTTGCCGCGGATGTCGCGGCCATTGGCGTGCCGGCAGAGATGGCCCAGGCTTTCTGGCAGGTCACGCGTGGCAATATATCCACCCTCCATGATCTCGCCGGCTGGTGGGATTTAATCCAAAATGGCGCCACCCCGGTGATTGATGCAGAAGATCAGGAGTTTGTAGCGCAGGCCCTATTGATGCTGCCGGCCGGCCCGTTTGACTCCGACACTTGGGGTGCTTGGACCTCTGCGGTCAAAGAGGCCACCGGGCGCAAGGGCAAAGGTCTGTTTATGCCTCTGCGCAAAGCCTTGACGGGCCTGTCGCATGGCCCCGATATGGGCGCGCTTTTGCCGCTTTTGCAGAAAATTCCGCGGGACTAGAGTCCAAAAGAGGGGCAGGATTGCCCCTGCTTAGGCTGCCCTTTGCATGAGGGGCGCCATGAAAAAGGCCAATCTAAGGGATGCGGATTAAATCCTCAGCTTAGATTGGCCCTAAATCATATTATTGTGCTTGCAAGTCAGTCGCAGCTTCACGGCCGTTGCGGCCGGTTTCAACTTCAAAGCTTACTTTTTGGTTGTCATTCAGACCGTCCAAACCCGCGCGTTGTACAGCTGTAATGTGCACAAACACATCTTCGCCGCCATTGTCCGGTGCAATAAAGCCATAGCCTTTGTCTGCGTTAAACCATTTTACGGTGCCAGTAGCCATCCCGTTTACTCCATTTTACAGTACTGCCCACGGTATTGCGGCAGGTCGGCGTCAGTCAATTCATGTCGAGGACTGTGGCCTTGTAAGCAAAACAGTTGGTCGAGATGCGGTAACGGTCGCAGAGGCCATATGGCCGTTTCGGAATTTTTTTGCAAGCCAGAAGACGTGCCAGCGGTAAAAACTCCATTAAGTCCGTGGGAAGGCCTCAACGGAGCATGGGGGCGCTGGCAAAATCTGCGGGCTTACCGTGCGAATTTCTTATGCTTGATCCGCGTGGGTTGCAGGGCATCGGCACCGAGGCGGCGTTTCTTGTCCTCCTCATAGTCTTCGAAATTGCCCTCAAACCATTCCACATGCGCATCGCCCTCAAAGGCCAGGATATGGGTGCAGATCCGGTCAAGGAAAAAGCGGTCGTGGGAGATGACCACAGCGCAGCCGGCAAAATCAACCAAAGCATCTTCGAGGGCCCGTAGGGTCTCCACGTCCAAATCGTTGGTCGGCTCATCGAGCAGCAAGACATTGCCCCCCGCGCGCAGCAATCGCGCCATATGCACCCGGTTGCGTTCCCCGCCCGAGAGCAGGCTGACTTTTTTCTGCTGGGTCGCGCCTTTGAAGTTAAAAGCTGAGCAATAGGCCCGCCCGTTGACTTCCACATCCCCCAGTTGCACCACGTCTAGACCATCCGCAATCGCCTCCCAAACATTGGCATTGGGATCCAAATCATCGCGAGATTGATCGACATAGGACAATTGCACCGTATCGCCATAGTCAACGGTGCCTTCATCGGGCTGTTCTTGCCCGGTGAGCATTTTGAACAGGGTGGTCTTGCCCGCCCCATTGGGTCCGATCACCCCGACAATGCCGCCGGGGGGCAGTGAGAAGGAGAGATCTTCGACCAACAACTTGTCGCCCATGGCTTTTTTGAGCCCAGAGACTTCAATGACCTTGGACCCCAATCTTGGCCCATTTGGGATGATGATTTGCGCATGTCCCAGTTTTTCACGCTCGGATTGATTGGCCATATCATTATAGGCGGCAATCCGGGCTTTGGATTTGGCCTGCCGGGCCTTTTGGCCCTGCCGCATCCATTCCAATTCGCGCTCCAGCGTTTTTTGTTTGGATTTATCCTCACGGGATTCTTGCGCCAAACGCTTTGCCTTTTGCTCAAGCCAAGCGGAATAATTGCCTTCATAGGGCACGCCTTGCCCCCGATCAATTTCGAGGATCCAGCCGGTAATATCATCGAGAAAATAGCGGTCGTGAGTCACAACGAGGATTGTCCCGGTATAGTCAATCAAGTGTTTTTGCAGCCAAGCAATGGTTTCAGCGTCCAAGTGGTTGGTCGGCTCATCAAGCAGCAACATATCCGGTTGCTCGAGCAATAGCCGGCACAGGGCCACGCGGCGCGCTTCACCGCCTGAAAGATTTTCAGGCATCGCATCGTCGGGTGGGCAGCGCAGAGCCTCCATGCTCACATCAATTTGAGCATCCAAATCCCAAAGGTTATTGGCGTCAATTTCATCTTGCAGCTGCGCCATTTCATCGGCGGTTTCATCGGAGTAATTCATCGCCAGATCATTGTAACGATCCAGGATGTCTTTTTTGGCCTTCACACCCAGCATAACATTCTCGCGGACGGTCAGGCCTTCTTCCAGTTTCGGCTCCTGAGGCAGGTAGCCAACTTTCGCGCCCTCTGCCGCCCAGGCTTCGCCGGAAAAATCTGTATCCAAGCCGGCCATAATCTTGAGCAGGGTTGATTTCCCGGCGCCATTCACCCCAACCACACCGATTTTCACGCCAGGAAGGAACGACAGGCGGATGTTTTCGAAACATTTTTTGCCACCGGGATAAGTTTTTGAAACGCCATCCATGTGGTATACGTATTGATATGCGGCCATGAGTGCCCCCGGGTGTTAGACTGAAAAATTCAAACCTCTGTTACAGTGGCGCGCGGGCGGGCGCAAATGTGAAATTGCGAAAACTGGCACGGCCATGGCTTGCGCAGGGGTCTATCTGCGCTAAAGGTGAGGAATGATGCGGTTTAACTTGCCAAAATCTAACGCTGGGCGGCGTGTCGGCCTTTTGGGCGGGTCGTTTGATCCGGCCCATGAAGGGCATGTGCGGATTTCTGAGCAGGCGCTGAAGCGCTTTGACCTTGATCAAGTTTGGTGGCTGGTCAGCCCGGCCAATCCATTGAAACCGCAGGGACCTGCGCCGCTTGATAAGCGGGTGGCCCATGCGAGACGCCTTATTGACCATCCGCGTATTGTCATCACCGATGTGGAAACTCAGCTGGACACAAGGTTCACCTGTGACAGCTTGCGTGCGCTGCGGGAGATCTATTCCACCACGCGGTTCACCTGGCTTATGGGGGCAGATAATCTGGCGCAGATCCATCAGTGGCGTGATTGGCAGGATATATTCCAGCTTATGCCCGTTGGCGTTTTGGCTCGACCGGGGCAGGGGCTGGCGGCGCAATGCGCACCTGCGGCGCGGCGCTTCGCCTCTGCCAGGCTTGCCGCGCGCGATTCAAGGCTTTTGAGCCATTGCACGGCGCCCGCCTGGTGTTTCGTGGATATGCCGCAGAATCCGGCGAGCTCTTCGGCTATTCGCAACCGTGGGGGCTGGGGTTAGCGGCGCAAGAATGCGGAGCCAAAGCCTGAGATCATCAGCAAGGCCAAACCGGCAAGCCCCCAGATGTCGGGCAGCGTACCAAAAACACCCCATCCCAATAATAATGCGCCCACCAGTTGAAAATAGACGAAGGGTGCCATGCGGGTGGCAGGTGCGCGCCCATAGGCGAGGATCAAAAACATATTGCCGAGCATGGAGGCACCGCCAGAGACGGCGAGCATGGATGGGCTGGCGAAGAGCTGCTCCGGCCAATATATCAGCGCCATAGGCGTGCAGAGGACGGCGGCGATGAGCAATTGCGAGAACAAAAGAGCTTTGGGCTCTTCTTGGCCCGCGGCCAGACGCGACAGGGTCAGAAATACGCCATAGCTGCAGCCGGCGAAAAGGGCACAGGCCAGTCCAATGGAAAAGCCAAAGCCGGGTCTGGCAATGAGCAAAATTCCGGTGAAGCCGAGGAAAAGCAAGGCGCTGCGGGGGAGGGTCACGGCTTCTTTCAGGAAGATTGCCGCCAGAATATAGCTGATAATCGGCCCAATGAAAAAGACCGCAAAAACATCGGCCAAGTCTTCCAATGCGACTGCAAAGGTGATGACGCTGATGCCCATCGCCAGCAGCAGCCCTCGGCCCCAGGCCACTGGGTTGCGAAAAACTGTGAAGCAGCGGCGCGGCATGAAAGGCAGGACCAAAAGTGATCCGACCGTGAACCGGGCCCAAGTGATGAAAAAAGGATGATACCCATGGGTATTTGACAGCAGTTTGCTGGCGGCATCGCCGGTTGGGATGAGCATCATCCCGATCAACATAAAGAGTATCGCGCGCCACATTCTGCCGGGTTAGCAGCCACCGGTCTTAGGCACCAGCCCCATTGAAGTAAGAGCTCTGCATAACGCCATTTCAACACGAAAGGGGGACCGGCAGGCGCAGCCCGGTGTTGCCACCGGGCACAGTGTTTTGGCTTGGCGGTTGGGCTATGCAGAGGTCTTTTGAAAATGGTCTTGCCAAAGACCCACGTGCCCCGCTAGCCATTGGGGATGAAAAAAACTCTCACACGCAGAGCAGCGCTCAGCACGGCCCTTGCGGCGCTTGGCACTTCAGCCTTTGCTGTGGCGCCCTTGCGCTCTTTGCGGCCCATCGCAAGGCCGGATGCATCGCCCATGCTCTTGGGTGGCGCGGCGGCCGTTATTCGCTCGTTTTCGCTCA
>Ga0255775_1004238_pt1 | contig 11395 bp, 2 predicted proteins | sample 011ome_26_FD_179973 | JGI IMG/M metagenome (GOLD analysis project Ga0255775, IMG submission 179973) | Coastal salt marsh microbial communities from the Groves Creek Marsh, Skidaway Island, Georgia - 011511BT metaG (version 2) | ecosystem: Environmental > Aquatic > Marine > Intertidal zone > Salt...
TCCACCGGGTTATCGGCTCTTCGATGCTCGTTGTCGTTTAGGTAGAAGGGGCCTTGAACATTGCGGGCAAGTTTGGCGAATACTGCGTTGAAGTCCTCTACCCAGTGCACCTGTGAAATTCCGGATATTTTTCGGGCGTCGGTTGTGTTCAGTTTGTACCCTTCCCAAATGAGGAGGGTGGGATTGGGTTTGCGGATGAAGAGATGAACTCGATCGCTTGCCTTGCTGGCTCCTGGATAAAGAAGAAGGATGGATTCTTCCTGCTCAATGCCTGAAAGGTAGAAGAGGTCGGAATTGGGGTGGTAGGGTAGGGTGCCGTCGGCATTGCTCGGCATGAGGTCATTGGCATTGATAACAGCCAAACACTTCTGCGGTAGATGTTCGATTAACCGGTCCCGGTTTTTGGAAAATAATTGAGGATCAATTGGGTGATGACGCATTTTTCATTATTTTGGGTGCCTCTTGTCATTTGGCTACCCAGAAAAATATAATGACACAGAAAATAAAGGAAGATTGGTTTAGCTTTGGCAAAGGCCAATTGAGCTTTAACAAGCCAAATTTTAGAAAAGCTTTCTAATCTCTTCAGCAAGGATAGTTAGTCCTTGGGATACAATCTCTTCCTTCTGAGCAAAGGTAATGCGGATGCATTCGTCCTTGTGTTTCCATGGCTCATTCAGGCCGGGGAAGAAATAATGTCCGGGTACGATCAGCACTCCTTTTGCTTTGAGCCGCTGGTAGAGTTTTTCTGTGGTGATAGGCAAGTCCTTCAGCCAGAGCCAGAGAAATAAAGCACCCTCCGGTTTGTGAATGGCATAGGGCAGACCATCCATTTCCTCCCGCAGTTGGGTGACTGCTCGTTTCGATTTATCTGCATAGAAGGGGCGAATTATCTTTCTGCTAACTTCCAAAATCTCTCCGCTACGGACCAGTTCTAGGGCAAGGGCCGGGCCGAGACTGCCGGGGGCAAGGCTAAACACCGAGGTCATTCGGGAGATCAGTCGGATGATTTCTTTTCGGGCAACCACAATCCCAGTGCGCAGGGTGGGTAATCCAAATTTTGAGAGGCTCAGGCAAAGGACGATGTCCTCATCCCACACAGGAGTAACTTCGGTTTGGATGATATTAGGAAAGGGGGTGCCATAAGCGTTATCGAGAATCAGAGGTACTCCGGCATGGCGTGCGAGTGTTCTAAGTTTTTCAACTTCCTCATCGGTTACCACATTCCCGGTGGGGTTGGTTGGTCGGGAGAGGCACAGAGCACCGATATTCTTGCCAATGTTAAGGTTGTCGAAGTCGATGCGGTATTTAAAGAAGGGGGCTTCAAGGGATTCGATTTTTGGTCTACGGGCGAGAAAGAGGTCTGGCTCGATGCCCACTTCGGTGTACCCGATGTATTCGGGAGTGAGGGGGAGCATAATCTGCTTTTTCCTTGAGCCCTCAAATCGACCGGCGAACAAATTAAAAAGGGAGACAAAGGCATTTTGGCTTCCATTGGTCAGGGCAATGTTTTCCGGTCCGATTCCCCAACCGTACTCCCGGTTGAGCATGTCTGCCAAGGCTTCAAGAAAGGGAGCGGCTCCCTGGGGTGTGTCGTAATTTCCGATCAGACGCTCGAACTCGCCTGGTTGGTCGAGGATCTCCACCATGCGTTTACGGGCGAGTGCCTGCACCTCGGGGACATGGGCGGGGTTCCCTCCGCCCAGCATCAGTGGTGCAGGATCTGCTGCGAGGGCAGATCCGAGGTCATCCATTAACTCAGCAATTCCTATTTTGCCGGCAAATCGTTTGCCAAAATCTGAAAGTTCAATGTCCAAGCTTTCATTCCAACGGGAAAAACTAATTTCCTGCGAGATCAATATGTGGTGATTTAATTAAGGGGAGAGCGTTTGCAGAATCTCTTTAATGGAGAAGGAAGATTGTAATCAATCACTGTATAGATTCTCAATAAACTGCTCCACTTCTCTTTCTATTTTTATGGAGATTTTATGGTCTAGGGTTATGTGGTGTTGAGAATGAATCAAAGCACATGAGCCCAACTGCGTACAAAGTGCTAAAAATAAAATTCTCATTCTGATAATTTGCTTAAAAAACTTCTCTTAGTGAACGACAAGGTTGTACCCCTTAAAATACTGAGAAAGGCATTCAAATATATGAACCCCTGATGCACATGTCTGATTCTTTGGCCTTAATCGTTGAACAACAGTGATGTATTTTGTTTCCATTTTCATAATGATTGTTGGTTGTTTAAAAGATTATTGGTTCCACTGATACCAGGTGCTGTTCTCATAACCATAGATGTATTTGCTTTCTGCTAATGTGCTTTGTGGAAAATAATACCATCCTTGGGTGGATTCACTTGAGAGATAGAGCATGTTTGGCATTTGCTGGTTCATCCAAAACCAACCCAATTTCTCATGGAACATCCAAAAAGATGTTTGATCATCACAAATTTTAAGGAAGCACCATCCCATTTCGATGTGGTAGATCCATCCATTTCCTCCATCAAAAAATAATCCAATCCCTTGTGCGTTATACCAATTGGAGCCTAGGGCTTCGATGATTGCTAGTTTTTCAATGCTTGGTTCATTAGAAACTTCATCCGTATTGCCCCCTTCAGTAAGGTCCTCTTTGCTCTCACTTTCTTCTGCAGAATCTTCAGTTGAAGAATTATCTGCATTACTACCGTCATCTGTATCTACACTAGATACTGGATCCAAAAAAGAGGATACTTTCCAGGTCAAACGATTTTCGATTTCTTCTGGATGAAAGACGAAGGATGAGCCGGATAGTGATTCTACATTTTCTAACCATTCACTTAAAGCGATTGCATCGGCTGAGGCTTCTGATCCCATGGAGGCGATTACACTGTTTTCGCTTTGGTTATTTTCTAATTGGAAAACAGCTTTCATCTCTTGAAGAAGAATTTCATTCACTTGGTAGAGCATATTTACCAAAAGTGGATCAGTATTCTGATCAAAGCTTATTTTCAATGGGTCATGGTGGGCATGGATCATCACACTAAGCTCTTCTTTGATTGTTTGGGTTCCATCACTAAGAACAAGTTCTATCTTGTCTGAACCTTCAAATCCAGGAGCTGGAAGAAAAACAAGCTCCCCATCTTCCAGGTAGCAATCGCCGTTGGCGGGCTGAGCTCCTAATGAAACGGTCACTGGATCTTCATCCACATCCCCAGTGGTGAACTGAATCCTAAGGGGAGTTTCACGAACTCCACCAGAAAGGGCAGATAAGTTATACTCGAGGGAAGGGGCATCATTTTGAGATTCTACGACCAAACTAATTATTGCCGGTTCACTGGATAAAGATCCATCGTTGGCGACAACGGAGAAAGCATCTCCTCCATTAAAGTCTGCATATGGAGTATAGGTGTAATTTGGCCCATTCCCAACGATTACTCCATTCGTGGGTTCTGAAGTGATCGAGAAAGACAAATCGTCTCCATCTGGGTCGGAAGCGATTAACTTGATTGAAATGCTTCCATCTTCTTTAAGATTAAAGGTGGAAGATTGAACAATTGGAGCATCATTTACTTGAATAATTTTTAAATTAACTAAGCCAATGTTTCCGTGAACCGAACCATCAAAGGGACGATAAGTAAAGGTGTCTGATCCGGAGAATTGATCAAATGGAGAATACACCCACTGGTTGCTTTCCTTTTGAGTAAGGAGACCATGTTGTGGATCACTCACAATTTCATAGGTCAAGTTATCCCCATCTACATCACTTGCTTCAAGTTGGAAGAAAAGAGCTGTGTCTTCTTTAGTCTCGAAAGAGAGGTTTTGGGCAACGGGAGCATCATTGGTTGCTGCAAGTTGGATCAAAACAACCGCTTCTTCGCTTTGTAGTTCTCCATCCGTAACAATGTAGCGAATGCTATCATTCCCATTGAAGTGGTTGTTCGGGAAATAGAGCCAATTTCCATTCTCTTCCCAAAGGAAGCCGTTTGTGGGTAATTTACTGAACTCAAGAGAGAGCTGATCCCCGTCGATATCTCCATAAACAAAGTCGACAGAGAAAAACTGGTCTTCGGTTGCATTAACATCAAATGACTGTGCCCAGGGTGCATCATTTTGTGGTTCGACCTCAAAAGAAATAATCGCGAGCTCGCTTTCCTTTCTGCCGTCTGAGACTTTGTAAACAAGACGGTCTTGCCCGTTGAAATTTCTTGCGGGAGCATAGACGAAGTTTTCGCTTTGGTTATTTAAAGAACCAAAGTTGGGAAACTCGGTTACAATGAAGGTAAGCTCATCTCCGTCAGGATCTGTGCCTTCAAGCACGAATTCAATTTGCCCATCTTCTTGGACCATTAATGTTTTGGACGAAGCCACAGGAGCTTGGTTTTCCAACACCTCGAGAGTTACTTCCACGGCATAGAAGGACTGTTTGGGGTCATTGCTGGAGAAGTGAACCTCTGCAGTATAGTTGCCCTCTGCAAGTCCAGTTGCATCCACATTTAATCCCATCTGGTTTTCAGTTCCTCCTGATACCTCTCCTGATAAGGGGGCCCCACTTAACCACGCGGGTTGAAAGGAGCGGGTAGACCAATTGAGGGCATTGGCAATGAGTACCCATCCATCGGTTGTTTGATCCCATTGTTCATGCGTGGGGAAGAAATTCAAGTCCACTACGATATTGGGTTCCGTACGGAATGTTACCAAAGGTGTACCATCTGCCCACGAAGCTGCGACCACACCTCCTTGAGTAGGTTCCTGATGGAGGATTCGGAGGTTCCCAGAAAAAGATTCCACTCCTTCGAGTAGTGGGTGGTTGGGCAATTGAATCTCACCTAAATGATTCTCGAAACGATCTAAGGATGGTTGCATTTCAAAGAGCGACATTCCTTGCGCTCTCCAATTGCCACCGAGGGACCAATCCTTAGACTCTGCATAGAGTAGATTTTCTCCGGGCATGGTAATCACTGCACCTCCAGTAGCTGAATAATCGTAAACAAGGTTTCCAAGAGCTTCGTTGTCCCAGTAAGGATAATTACTGTAAACGATTACTGCATCGAAAGAACTTATTTCTTCTAAAAGGGGAGTGAGGCCTGATACATCTATAGTGGTGACTCCGGAAATATTTTCCATCTGAGACAAGCCTAAGCCAAAACTTTCCAGTTCTGTAGATGCCTCTCCCCCAAGCACAGCGATTTCTAGGCCACTGGCTGTGTTTGAACCTTCGTAACGTACCGCATTGGGTGCGTCCTCTTCTTGAGTCGTTGGATTAGGATTGAGGAAAAGAGCATGGCCAGGGTTTGAGAAGTCTGGGGCACGTCCTTCTTCGTTAAGCCCGGCTACCATCTGTGCGAAGTCAAAATTTCGGGCTCGTTTTACATTGGTTTCAACAATACGGGCTTCCCATTTTCCGGTTGCCTCGCCTGAATTGTAAATGGTGATCTGGTCGCTGCTTTTTTGGTTAGGTTCCAAGTTAACCTGAATTGAGCTTGGAGCATAGGATAGGGATGGAGGTGAGATTGCATTCATCAACAATTGAACATCTGAGACCGGGTTTGCAGGGTCGTTAGAATTAACTTTGAGGAAGCTATTAATGTTTTCACTTGCAACTGGTCTGCCCTCGACCTCAACCAGCTGCTCTTCTCCGGGTGCTAAGGATAGACTATTGGAACTGGTAGTGAATGCATCATGCCCGAAGTCCAATCCTTCGATTACCAAGTTGTCCGTACCGAGATTGCTTATGGTGAGTTTCATGACCTTGCTTGTTTCGGTCCATACATCACCGAAATTTAGCAGATCTGGGTTGAGTGCAATTTCGGGTGTTCCGGTGATGGTAAGGTTTACGGGAACTTCTAGCAATTTAGCGAGGGGATCGTTGGTTTCAAGAGTTACTATGGCACTCTTTTGTCCAGCTACAAAATTCGCCGCATTGATTGAAAAATCCAAATCAAATTTTTCGCCGGCAGGAACGATTCCTGAGTTTGGACTTACGGACAACCAGTTGGGTGAAGAGGATTGTATGGCGTTTAATAAGTTTAATCTTCCTGCAGTTACCATTTTCCCTTCAAATCCTTGTACCTTATCTGTTGAGTTCATCAGCAAGTTTTTCAGTTCTTGGTGTTGGGCAGTTGGGTTTTGACCAAGTAAAACTGCAGCAGCTCCTGCGACATGGGGAGTAGCCATTGAGGTTCCACTCATGTATGCTGTACCTCCGTTGGGAATCAAGTTAAGAATGCTGGTTCCCGGTGCCGCCAAATCAACGCTGATTTCTCCGTAGCAAGAAAAGTAGGCCAACTGATCATTGGCGTCGGATGCTGCCACTGAAATCACATTAGGAGAGTCGTAGTTGGCAGGGTAGTGGGGGGATTGATCGTTGTCTGTTCCGCTGTTTCCAGCAGCAGCACAGAAGAGATGGCCCGCATTTCCAGCCTCATTGATAACATCTTTTAGGGCTTGGCTGTACCCGCCACCACCCCAGCTGTTGTTGCTGATAGGAATATCCATAGCTGCACAGTAAGCTATGGCATCAATTGCATCAGAGGTGTATCCCCAACCCCCATCCGCGAGAAATTTCAGGGCAACCAATTTTGTATGCCAGGCCACTCCTGCAACTTGAGTGCCATTGTCTGTTGTTGCTGCGATCGTGCCGGCAACATGAGTGCCGTGATTATGCCCGTCCATAGGATCATTATCGGAGTTCACAAAATCCCAGCCATAGACATCATCCACATAGCCGTTGCCGTCATCATCGATTCCGTTTGCTGGGGTTTCTCCTGGATTCTTCCAAATATTTCCCTGTAAGTCGGGGTGGTTGTAATCAATGCCTGTATCAATAACTCCCACTTTTACATCATACGAGCCTTTGGCTAAATCCCATGCCTGAGTTGCTTGTATCTTTTCCAAAGCCCATTGGTCTGAGAACTGCGGGTCATTGGGAAGCTCAGTCCTACGAACAAGGTAGTTTGGCTCGGCGTAGGCAACTGCTGGGTCACTGGTTAATTGGCTAGCCAGTTCGGGTAAGGATAACCCTTCTTTGGCTTTGATCAGGATAAGATTTGAGGATGAAAGGGCTTTACTGGCACTGCCTGGTTTGATTGCCGATCCCAATGATCTCTCAATTGTAAAAGCTTCTCCGAGGCCATTTGCATTTTCAAAATTCGACTTACCTGTTTTAAAACCAACAATCAATTGATCAGGTGCATGCTCGTTGGCAAAGGGGTCTTCAGGAATGATTTCACCGGATTCATTGTTTTGCTCGTTAAAGCTTTTGGCTTGTGAACTTTGAGCTTCACTGCGAATCGCTTTTACCGAAAAAGATCCGTCCGCGAGACCGGCAAAGTTTTCTAAAGCAACTTTCTCTATGGTTGAACTTCCTGCTGCCAAGGTAACATTAAGAACCTCTGGAATAACATGTAATTTTGGAGTCGCTAGTCCTTCGCCTTTAAGCTGAACCTCGTTTGGAGAGTTTTGAGCATCCGAAACAAGGGAAGCCGTGTTTGCAAAAAGTCCCCCTTGGCTAGGCTGGAAAGTTACTTTCACTTCAGTCATCTGTCCGGGTTGGAGGATGACTCCTTGAAAGTTAGAGGTGAAGCTCTCTCCAGAAATATTCATATTTTCGAGAGTGACGGGAGCATTTCCATTATTTTCAATTTGGATCGACCTGTGAGCAGACAAACCAACTTCGAGGGGCCCAAAATCTATATTTAATGGTGTGAGTGCAAGGGACTTAGCTTCCTCTATGGTCAAGGTTACGGGTATGGTTACTTCTTTTTGAGCGGGATCATTGGTGGTGATTTCAAGCTCTGCCTGGTAGGACCCAGCCCGAATGGACCCAGCCTTCACTGTGAGATCAAGGATTTCGGATTGTCCGCCTTCAATGGTTCCCTGAAGTTTGGAGATATGGAGCCATTTAGGAGCCGTCGAGACCCGAATGGTTGAATTGGATTGAAGTTGTTGGTTGTTGTAACCAATAAGCAAACCGACATCTGCGGAGGAGTTTTGGATGCCAGTTGTTGCCCGATCAACTGGCCCGTTCATATTTTCATAGTGAAAACGAATAACCCCTCCCGCATTTACATTGATCTGAAAGGTATATTCCCCCTGTCCAGCAAAGTCTCTCACCTTGTCGTATTGAACAGTCAGACTATTTTCGTCCGCAAGGTAATAAATATTACCCCCCTGAGAAGGATCGAGGTCGGTGGCAAATGCAGCAATCAGGTTTCCAGGCATCATAGTGGTTGGCAGCGGAAAGTGTCCGTGCAACGAGGAACCATGTCCGAGGGTGAGATAACCATTTGAACTGACAAAAATTTCGTTAAATGATTGGTCATAAAAACTGAGAGGAAATGGGGTGGCGATTTTTGCTTGGCCGTCATCTGTAGAAGAAAGCTCTTCTAATAATTGCCCGCTGCTTGAGATATCTTTCCACACATGAACTGGACCGGCATGGTCATTCGAATCGTTCCAGGAATAGCCATGGTAATCTGGACCTCCTCCCAGTGTAGAAACGGGTGCTCCTTCTCTAAGGTCTACAACACCCTTGGCGAGCGGGGCAAAATGATTGGCTGCAAATAGATTACCGAGGGAGAAGGAACTGCCAGCTAGTCCGTTCGCTCCTTTCAATGACCAACTAAGCGTGCTTCCACCTTGGTTCTGTAAGTGAATTTGTAAGCTTTTTTCTTCATTCATTTTAACAGAGGCAGAAAAGTCTCCTGGGTTGTACGAAAGCAAGGGTGCCAAAACTGCATTTCCAGACACCGGAAAGGAGCGCATCGAAAACCCATTCTCATCAGTCAAAACCATCATGTTTGCTGCCATGTTTCCTTTAGCAAGCGGAGTAAAATAAAGTTTTGCAGATGTTTTTTCTCCGGGTTGGAGGGTGATAGGTAATACTAAATGATGAGAAAAAGAAGAATCGGAAAAGGCTATGCGGCTTATCGAAATTGGGTTTGTGCCAGAGTTGTATGCTTCAATGTTTTTTTCTACAGAATGCCCAACATAAACATTTCCGAAATCAAGGTTCTCTGGACGGAACACCAGTCCTCCATTTTCGGATAATTTTTCAGCAGAGATATCGATGGAAACAGAAGGAGCATTTGGATCATTGGATTCGAGCTGCAAGCCAGTTTGCTCAAAACTGGTAGGCATTTGGTTGGCATTTGCCTGCACTTCAATTTCTGTTTTTTGACCAGCAGGCAACACATGTCCATGAACTTCATCACAGACCAACCACGCCGATTGCTGATCTCTGGTCAATGAGTAGACAAGGTCTCCATCCCCAAGATTTTGAATGGTTAAGATTTGCGTTTGGGATTCATTTTCATTGAGACCAAAGTGCATTTCAGTTGGGTCGACTACAATTTGAGGCTGCGAGATAACCTGAGCACTCAAAGGGATGGAAAGGTTTGGTTCATTGCTAGCATCACTTGTTACTCGTAATGTGGCTTCGAAAATACCGTCGATATCCGCGGAAAAACTCACGGAGCCTACTTGAGCCATATTGGGTTCAAGAACGAAGGGCGTGGGCAAGGACACCTCAAAAGGAACCTCTGATGAATCCTCACTTAATAAAGAGACTTCGGTTACAGTCGTATTCGCGTTTCCTGTATTGCTAAGGATAAATTCAATCTTTTGAGTTTCACTTTTACCCATCTCGCCAAATTCAATAGAGGATGGATTGGCTGAAATAAGGTTTTCTTTGGGAGGCTCATTGGAAAGGGCTTTGAGAACATTTAACCTTCCTCCGGTTACACATTTTTCGGCAAGAGTATCTTCGGGGTCGGTGCTTTCGAGTAAGGCATCTTTTACTTGGGCAGATTGCCATTGTGGATTTGCAGCAAGAAGTAGGGCATAAGCTCCGGCTACATGCGGTGTCGCCATGGATGTACCGGAGTAACTCGCATAACTATTGCCAGGAATTGTACTTAGAATATTTACACCAGGAGCAAATAAATCGACACTGGTCTTTCCATAACATGAGAAATAAGCACTCTTGCCAAAATGATCGTTGGCACCCACAGAGATTACATTCACTGACTCATATGAAGCAGGGTAGCTTGGGTAGGCATCATTATCACCTGCATGATTTCCTGCAGCTGCAACAAAACCAATTCCTGCATTCGCAGCCTCATCAATGGCATTTTTCATGGAAGAGGAAAACCCTCCACCGCCCCACGAGTTGGAAGTTAAATCAACCCCGATTTTAGTTGCGTAGGAAATCGCTTTTACCGCGTCCGAGAGGTACCCGCCACCTGAGCCACCAAGAAACTTAAGACCCACCATGGAGACATTCCAGTTTACCCCTACCACTCCTTTGCCGTTATTACCGACTGCGCCGATGGTTCCGGCACAATGGGTGCCGTGGGCATTGTCATCGTCTGGGTTGTTGTCGTTATTATAAAAATCCCATCCGTGCAGATCATCAACATATCCGTTTTGGTCATCGTCTACACCATTACCTGCAATTTCATTTGGATTGACCCACATATTTTCACGAAGGTCTTCATGATTCCGATCAATACCCGTATCAATGACCCCGACTAAAACATTCTTGCTGCCAGTTTGGAGGTCCCAGGCTTCCTTTGCATCGATATCCTTATCCGTGCTTCCCCCAGTTTGTCCTGTGTTATGCAGCCCCCAAAGTTCAAGAAGCCTCGGATCATTCGTACTTTCAATGGCATAAACAAAATAGTCAGGTTCAACTGCTGCAACGAAGTCATTTAAGGATTCTAACGACTGTTTTTTAGTTTCGATTTCATCGATAGTAGCAGGGTCGTTGATGGAGACGATAAAGCTGGTATCACTAAGCTTTTCTTTTATTGAAAAATTCATGGAAGCGAGTTTGGATTCAAACAAGCTTTGGCTTACATTAGGTTTAATCTGTAAAATGAAGTGGCTTGCCACTTGTGCTTCAATTGTATCAATTTTTTCCTCACCCTGGCTTAAGGATACCCCGCTCTCCTTTACTACCATCAAAGGGTGTTTCATATTGGTTTCGATTAAAGAAACTCGAGTTGCCTGACCTTTGGTAGATTCTGACTGAGTCAGCTTTGACTCTAAAACCCTTATGGTTACTTCATCTAATATTTCCTTCGCCCGAAGAACCCTTGGCTTGAGCTTCTCCTTCCCTGAAGCACTCATTTGAGAAGTCTGCGTTTCCTTGGCTGTTCTTGTTTGAACCTCAGGGTTACGAGAAGTTAACACTTTGTCTTCTTTTACCACATTTACATGCTTCGTTGGTGTAGTTTTGGCCTCCTTCTTTTCAGTGATTTTAGTTACTTCCTGAACCATCTCATTTTCAGAGTTCATCCAGATAAGGTAAGATACGGCTAAGAGAGCGAATGTGAGGGGAATTAAGAATTTCTTCATAGGTAACTTGGGTTTTATGATACAAATACACTAAATACACAAAAACATAAATACGCAAG
>Ga0255775_1004250_pt1 | contig 11371 bp, 10 predicted proteins | sample 011ome_26_FD_179973 | JGI IMG/M metagenome (GOLD analysis project Ga0255775, IMG submission 179973) | Coastal salt marsh microbial communities from the Groves Creek Marsh, Skidaway Island, Georgia - 011511BT metaG (version 2) | ecosystem: Environmental > Aquatic > Marine > Intertidal zone > Salt...
GCGCTGTATACGTTTGGGGGATCGTTTTTCGCTCCTGCGGCGCCAGTGATGCCGCCGCCACCGCCGCCGCCACCGCCGCCGCCACCGCCGCCGCCACCGCCCAACCCGCCACCGCCGCCAAGTCCGCCGCCGCCGCCCAAGGTTGACTGCGATTCTTCCCACGGTGATCGCGCCACTGGTTTGTATCAAGAATACAATCACAAGTGCACGCGAAGCGAGGCGGTGCCCGCGGGGTGCGTCGGCGACGACGGATGTCAATTTTGCCACATTGAAGACTCACCGGCGGCTGAAGCGGACACGGGTAACCTCTGTTCGAGCTGGGTGTGCGAAAAATATGGCATCACTGGCTGTCACGGCGTGCCTAAGAACGCGGCGAAAGAAGCCGTGCACTATGATATTGGAGATTGTAAAGTGGACATTGGAAATAGAAACGTCGGGCGGTACGTCTTCCGCGACTGGAACTGCGCCAACGACGAAGGCGCTCCGAGCGCGTGCCAGGCTGTCGGAGAAACACCATGTCGATTGTGTATGACGAAATCTATTGATGATACCCTAGACGGCTGGCCTTATTGCCCCAAGGCCGTGTGCCATCATTGGCATATGGATAGCGACGAATGTCCTGGCGTTGACTACGTCGCCGGCATGGGACACGCGAAACACTCGCATCACAAGGCGAATGCTGTCAAGGAAGAAGATGACGATGACGACAGCGAACATCATCATAGCTCCAAGCACGACTCGAAAAAGGGCGACGATGATGAAGACAATGAGGGTCATTCGTCCCGGCACCATTCATCCTCAAAAAAGTCGCACCATGATGACGCCGACGATGAGTGAGAGGAATAGCATCGAGAAATATGTAAATATTTAATCTAGAATACAGCACTAATTTCAGCCTACGTATGCGCGTTGTGAGCGCGTATGAGCCAAGCTAAATTCGCCGCGAAATCCTGCGCAGACAATTCATGCGTCGCGTGCGCGACGTTGAGCAACTCGCGCACGTCACTCATATCTGGTAGCATCGTATCCCACGCCGGTGCGTGCGTGGCTAACATATCTACATGTATGGTATCGAACGTTCGCGGATCTTCCGTGAGTAAATCGTCCTTGTCTATCAAATTGAATGATTTCAAGCTGCCACGCAACGCTTCACTCTCCGTCGAGTTGATTTTTCCAAAGCTCTCCCTGTAAAAGTATTGAGGCGTAATCGCTCTAGGATTGAGCTTTGATTCCAAAACCTTCACTCCAGCAAATTGTAAATCTTCAATAGACGCCTTGACGAACTCCGCTGTGCGCTCGTCACGCGGCATGTGTGAAAATACCGTCGGCGGATACCTTGCTAAATCGCTCGCCGGCGTCATCTCCGACAGCCGCGGTCCAGGGGCAATTTGAATAATCAACCCGGCAATCTGCGCGGCGTGCGTGATGAACGGCAACTCAGAGACGAACGAACCCCCACTCGACGCCCCGAACGCATAAAGCGGCAGATCTTTCAACGCGTCGTCGCTAAAAAACGTCTCCAACACTTCGTTCACTCGCGGCCCGTCAACGTCCCGGCTCCAACACGTCCCAAACGATGATATCGCAATCACCACAAATCTTCGACTCAGCGCCGTGCGTGTAATCGCCATCTCTTGCGCCAACCCACGGCACTCGGTGCACTTGGTGTTATTCGCGAAGAAGTCCTTCGCGCTGTGTTTGCACCCATGCAACGCCAACAACACCCCTCGCGGCTTCGTCGCCGTGAGCTCTCCGTTCGCATTCGTCGCCGCTGGCCCTTCCCAAATCGCCTCAATCTTACTCTCACCAATAAGACGTCGCTCAGCGTTCCACCCTTTCGCCACGTACGCCACAGACGTGTCGCCAATCGTGAGCTCGGGTTCGACAGCCAAGTCTTCTTCAAACGAACTCAACGCCGCCGTCGCGTCGCCATCCGCGCCAACCGCCGTCGCCGTCGACGACGACGCCATCGACGCCGACGCATCCACCGCACTCGCGCTCGCGCTCGCGCTCGCGCGCACGCTCGCCACGTACGTATCCACGCGTAAAGACGCCGCGGCGATGCACGCCATGGCGATCAGCGCCGCGACCGCCGCGACCGCGCTCGTCGCCGCACCGCCCACGCCGCTCACGCCGCCTCGCCCGGGCGCCACGCGGCGATGCCGCTCGCGCGCCGGCGCGCTCCCGAACGTGTGCGCGCGCGATGCCGCGCGCGAAACGCTCGCGGTTTCCATCGTGAGCGAACGTCAGCGAATGAGGGTGTTGGTGCACCGCACAGCGAAGCGTTGAGCTCACGTCATTCTCCGCCGCGTCGCGCGCGACCATGGGCGCCGCGAGCGACGACGAGGGCGAACCGACCGCATACGATGAGGTGCGCGCGAGAGACGTGCGATCTGTCGTCGCGTGACGGCACGAGACGACTGATTATTGATTATTGATGACGCGCTGCGGGTGATAATCTCGTCGTTCGCGCGCGTGAAACTGACGTGAGAGTGTTCGTTGTCATCGCACATGCGTAGGAACGCATAGAGGTGGATGGTGCACCGGTGAGCGCGGCGCCGAAGCGGGCGGCGATGTCGAGGAGGTCGACGTTGGATGGTTTCGTGGCGCGGTTTTCTTGGTCGCGCGATCCAGCGGCGTTTGTTGTCGGGAGCGTGTCGTTCGTGTTCGTCCTCGCACTGTGCATCGCGGCGATGACGACACCGAGTGCGCCTAAGCGTGGTACGCGCTCGTATGTGTCAAGCGCGCACGGTCGCGTAGCGGTGCGCACGGGCTTGGAGAACGCGCCGACGCCAGACGCCACGCGGCGCTGGGCGGCGCTCGACGTGCCTCGGCAGTGTTTGAGCCCGCGCGTATCCCCAACGGCTGTGATTCCGGGATTGGAGTTGCATGAAATCAATGGCGAGCGGGCATTTTATTTAACCAAGGATGCGAAGACGACGTCGTTGATTAAAACTGAGGACGAGCTCGAGGAGGTGAAGGAAGTGAAGGAGGAACTCGCCGAAGCCAAGGTTGAAATGAAGGAGGCAGAGAAAGACTTAGAATTGCAGATTGAGACTGAAGAAGAGGAGTTGAAGATTTTAGAAGATAAGACGGGCAAGACGAATCCGCAGGTGAAGGGGCGAAAGTTATTGGCGAATGAAGACGAAGCACCGATTGCAAACAAGAATGCAGCGTTGACGTCATCGTTGACCAAATTTACGGAGAGCACTGGAGGCATGGTACGTCGATTCAAGTTTCAAAATCCGTTGCTCATTCAAGGTATGGATTTATTGCGCGATGAGTGGATGCGCACGGCGACGACGGAGAACAAAATGTTGTATCACATAGCAAACATCACCGGCTATGACGCGAGGTGTCAATTTAAGACGATGCAGTGCGCGGATATGGCGCAAGATTTGCTCGCTCGCGCGCTCAAGGCGGATGCCGCAGCAGTTGTGAACGAAAACTCTAGTCCCGAAGAGCTCAAACGGTTATCGGAAGTATTGATCAAGTACACTAAGGATCCTCGAACAAAGTACGACGCTGCAAAATTGCCTTCGCTTGGAGGCGCACCAAAGAGCATGGGCACGTGCGCGTGGACGACTGAGGCTGAGTACAATCCGAAGACTGGTGAGCGCTACGATCGCACAGTGAGTCGTTTCGCTTCGGCGATCGACAATCACGACACCGCTGTGTATTGCTCGATGAACACCGAAAAGAAGTATTGCAAATTTACCCGCCTCTCAAGCGACGGGCCGTTGGATGAAATTACCGTCAACCTCGACGAGCAGAGCTACGAAAACGCGCGCGCCGTCGGTCGTCTCATTCACGATTCGTTATCTGCCGATATAGAACTCGGATCGAACGTCATTGGCTGGGGTTATCGCGGTGATCCGTCGCCGGCGTTTATTTCTTTACTCATGCTCATTCGCTCCAACCGGTGCACGCGCGTGGACGTATACGGCCAACCGGGTGTGCCCATCGATTGGTACAACAGCGCCCAAGGCTATGCGCACATGGTTGCCGTTCCAGGATCCACACCAAGAGACCGCGAGCTCTCTCGCGTGCTGCTCCAGGAAAAATTCTTCTACCGCGCGTTGATGCACCACGGAAAAATGTGCTTCTTTAAGTAGTCTGGCGTGGGTTGATAAATATATTACAATTTCGCGCATTCCTTCGCCGCCGCCTCGAGCAGAAACCTACTTCTTATCCGTCTTCGGTTCAATCCCCGCAGCCTTGGCGTAGTGATCCGTGACGGATTCCACGTTGCACCCGTACGAGGCGTAACACGCCTCCAACTTGGCGCCTTCCAAACCTTCGCATTCCTTAATCGCCTCCTTCACGTCGTTGTAATCGCAAAATCCGTCATCGCCACCGCCACCGACGGTGAACTTTTCCGCCAAATCCTCCGATGCTTTCGTCACGCGACCTTCGTTCTTTTCCGCGCGCGCGACGACGACGGTTCTCGTCGAGTGTTGATTCGCGATCGGCGATCGCGTCGCGCCGATCGCATGCTTCGGTGCGCACGTCGCGCTCGTCATCGTAAACATGTGTGTGTGTGTGAGGTAGAGAATCAAGAGGTGTGCGTGCGTGTGCGTGTGCGTGTGCGTCGCGCGCGGTGTCGTCGCGTGCGTGGCGTGGGCTTTGCCGCGTCGAGAAGTCGCGTCAACGAGGTAGTTGTCCTCGTCAGCATTTGTCGAAAAAAGCGCGGCCGCCAAATGATTATTTAAAATCGACTAAGTCTTTCGCTAATAGGCCGCCGCGGGGCGTTTGCGGCGATGGCAGCGGAGGTGGCTTTGCAATCCACGCGGTCTTCGGCATCGATGACGGCGAAGTGGTGTTCGATGAGGTACGCGCGCGCGTCGTCGGGCGTCTCAAAACCGAGGACGCGTGAGACGAAATCGACCGGGACGGTGGGCGCGTAGGCGCGGAGCATGGCGCGTACGGCGTCGTGGCGCACGCTTGGAGCCATGATGTCCATGAGATACGCCCCCATGCGAGCGACTTTGGCGTATGAAGCGAAGAAGCGGTGGAAATTGCTCGAGGCTTTGGCTTCGCAGACTTCGAGCGCATGGGTGACGAATGGGTGCGTTTTCAGCGCCTTTGGGACGTCGCGTAATTCTCGTAGCAGAGCTTCGCTACGTTCGCTCTTCGAACCTGCACCGGCGGCGTAAAGTAAACGATACGCGGTGAATTCTGCGATGTCATCTGCACCTGGGAGAGAGGCGATTTCGACGCTCGATCGCTTGCGATCGCTAAACGAGCGCTTTTTGGATTTCTTTTTCCCAGCGTCGATGTCCATGCAGTTCGCCTCCATCACGCGCTCGAGCGCGGCGGCGTGAAGTGATTTCAACACCGCCTGGCATTGATTATACTCGGCGTGATCAGCACACTCGAGCGCGATGCGCGCATGCGTTTGATATACTTGAGTCACCAATTCGCCATCCCGAATGTGCTGCACAGTTAAATCTTGTCTGATGGACTTGAGCTGATCTTTGACGTACTCGTAATCCCCATTCGCGGTCCATCGTTGCTTGACTAATTTCAATGACTCAACGAGCACTTCAGGCGGGCGCACAGTGGCCATTGAGGGTGCCTCGGTGAGTCGGAAGTACTTTTTCTCCAACGCCAAATTCGTGCCAACCGCCGAAGCGTCGCGCTTCTTCATCTCTTGCATTGTAGGCGTGTTCCGTCCGCTCTTGGACGCCTCGCTGGCAAACTTCGCAGCTTCTTTGGCGAATCGGTGCGCGCGATCCATTCTCGCGGCGTGCTCTTTTGATGTCGGAGCTTCTACGCGTTCGTACAACGTCTTCTTTCGCTTTGGCTCTGGCGCGTCTGCGTCGTACGCCGCCGCGCCCTCGAACCGTACCGATGGCACCGCACCGTACGCCGCAGTACTTTCGTAACCAACAACATTCGCTGCGCCGTACGGCGACGCGTTCACGCCAAACAACGGCGGAGGAGGCGGAGGAGGCGGAAGAGGCGGACGCCCGAGCGCAGTCGACCCCATCGCCGCTGCCTTCGCGTAAGACGTCGTCGGCGCTCCCGAACGGCTTTGCGCCTCCAACATCGCGCTCGCGCGCGCACATCGCTTGCGAAGTTCCTCTGCGAGCACAGTTTTCGTCTCCTCGTCGTCGTCTGGACAGTTGAGCAGCGCTTTGGCTAATTTGGCCAATGCCCGGCGCTCCTCTTTGGGCATGGCTTTGAGCGCGTCGACATCGATGTCGTCCATGATTGGTCGATGACGCGCTACAGCGTAGACCACGAAGCCGGCGGTGTGAACGCAGGGCCACGCGCGCGAGGGTTCACTCGCGTGTTCTAGGGGCTATGAAGCGCGAGTCGGCGAATGAAGCGTCGACGCGAGCGTTTGAGCAATTGACCATTTGGTCGATGACAACTACAAAGGGCTAAAGCATGGATGCTTTGCGCTATCTATCTATACTTCTAAGATTTCGACACATCTACACATATTGGAAATCAATCAGCGATTGGTGCGTAGGATGTCAGCCAAGCGTCGAATGCGCGAAAATTCGACGTCAGCCTCGCTCGCTTCAGCGATAAACTCTTCCAAATCCTCCAATTCATCCACGTCGCGCAATCTCGGCAACGCTGTGACATTCACAGATAATCCCTCTCGCGCGCAACCGGCGAGGCAGCATTCGAGCGTGTTCGGCGTGCTCCATTGAACGCCTTCAAAAGCGCGCCGGAGCGCTTCGTCTACGCCACGTCGAGCGGCGACGCAATAAAATCCACCATCACGCGCTGGGCCAAACACCACGTCGACGGCGCATCCTCGGCTCGAGTCAACATCGGCACCTTGTGTCAATAGCGCGAAGCACTGTTCGGCGTGCGCGGCACAAAAGTTTGGAATGTCTGTCCCGGCGACGCACGCGACGTCCGCGCCGTCGGAGAACGCCTCGCGCAACGCCTCCGTCATGCGCACGCCTAAATCGTCCACATCCGCTTGCGCTCGAACGCATGGCACGTGTTCGGACCCAGTGTCTTCGAGCATGCGCGCGCATTGTGCGCAGTCGGCGCTCGAAGCGCACGAGAAGACTACTCGCGCGCCTCTGCCGTAGAGCGGTTGCACGCGCGCGACGACGAGGGCGACGAGTTCGCGGTAAATGGCTGCCGCAGCGTCGAACGATGCGAGCGCTCGACCGAGACGTGTTTTACATTGCCCCGCGATCGGGGCGCGGCCGAAGAGAATGAGCACTTCGCGAAGCGGCATGTCGCGAAGTGACGACGACAAACTTTAACTACGGTAAACTTTAACTACCGGTACGGTACCGGTACCAACGTAATAAATTCTACATTCCACAACCTACCGGTACATATGGTGTTATCGGTATCATAGCTTTGCGCGCGCGTTTAATGCCTGGGCGATGGCAGCGGCGGCGGCTAAACCGCTCGTCACCGCGCCGCGCGCGTTGGGTTCGGCGCACCAATCGCCGACGGCGTACACGTCGCCGGATTGTAAATACTGTTTAGACTCTGCGCCTTTGGCAATGGACGTCGGGAACGCCGCGCCCCATCGGTGTGCGCGTGAGTATGTGATTTCTAATGGTAATCTATCATCAGTAGATTCACTACCAGTGGTGTTGGCTGCTTCACCGGCGCGTAACACGTCGAGAAGAGCCTCGCTCATGCGAGATGTGGCATCCGTGAGCCAGTCTTCGTGCGCCGCCGTCCCGACGCGCGTATCCATCGCTGCGCGCGAAAGCACTGACGCAGCGTATGCATCCGTTGAATGCGCCACCCAACAATGCGTGTCACGCACGCGCCCAGGCTTGCTCGATTCGTTTGCAATCCAAGTGAGCGCCTCGCATCCGTCTACGTCGGCGCCGACAAACGGCACTTGAGCTTCTCGATTCAGCGTCACCATGAGCGCCAGCACAGGCCTGGAATCCACGCCTTGCATCGCACGCGCAATGTCTGGAACATTGAGCGACTCAATCGGCGGTCGCTCGCCGTACGCACGAATCACTCGCTCGGAGGCTAAGTTCTTATCCGCCAACACGACGACGCGATAGCCGCTCGACGTCTTCGCGTCGTCCCCGTCTCCAGGCACTGCGCTTTTATAACGCACACTAAAACACCCCTGGGTGTCGTCACTATCATCAATATCAAATCCCACCACGCGAGCGCTCGTGAACACGTCCACACCCGCATCTTTCGTCGCCGCCTCGCACGTCGCGCCAAATCCCAAATCGCCCACGAGCCGGTCGCCGGTTGACTTTAATTCCTCTACAAACCTCCCCGTGCGCGCATCAATCGCCCCGAACGCGCCATTCATCCATGGTTTAAAATATCCTTTCGCTAACCCTTCATCAACATACGCATTCCACGCCGACGCATCGTCGCCGCTGTCGCGTTCGATGAACCGCGCGCCGTGGTCCCACCGCGCGCCGTCGCTCGCGCCGCGCGCGCTCGCGCGCCCACCCAGCGCCCGGCCGCCATCAAACACCACCACGCGCTCGATGCCAAGACGTTTGAGTTCGCACGCGCACGCAGCGCCCGCGAGACCGCCACCGACGACGGCCACTGAGGCGTGCGCGCGCGTCTTTTGTCGCTGCTGCGTCAGCATCGTCGACGACGATGACGACGACTTTCCCGGCGTGACGCGCGCAATGGCGCGTCGCACGACCGCAGACGCGCGGTGCATGTGCGACGCGTGCGTGCGCGGAGAATGCGCGCGCGGCGGCGTGCGCGAGAGCGCGGCGCGCGGCGCGAAGTGACGTCACTGTGCCGCGCGCAAATTTCTTTCATCATCGACATGGAATCCATTCGCAACTGGGCGGGTGGGTACGAACGCGTGGGCGAGGTGAACAAGGTGCGTGCGCGAGTGCGAGACGCGCGCCACGCGCGGTCGCGCGCGCTGGGCGCGCTTCGGGCGCGCGCGGCGCGTGGGTTTGTGTGTGAGCCATGAATTGGGTGTTGTTTGCGGATTTCATTCGCGACACGTAAATCTCGCGCGCGCGTTCGTGCGCGTGACGTTGACTGACAAGGATATGTCGGCATCTTTTGGTATCGCTGTTGTAGGGTCCTCACGCGCATGACACGTCGTCATCACTCGGTTTAGAGTCGTTGAAGAATGGATTGACGTCGTCGTTGCGGGACGCCGCGGACGTCGCGGCGGCCACCGTGGGTTGGAAGTTACCGAGCGCTGACGGCAAGGCGACTCCTGCGCACATGGGGAATCACCAGAAGCCTCCGACGCCGGATTGGAACACGCAAAGCCCTGGGGATCGGGAGCAGAGACGACGGGAATCGACGTCGAACGCGTACGAACGCGTCGGTTCCGGCGGCGACGCTCCGCCTTCGTTTGGTGGGAATTCCAAGCACGATATGAATCTGGGGAATAAATATGCGACGAGTTACTCTTGGGATAATCCACCGCCCAAGCCCAAGGCGGCGGGCGAGAGCGACGACGAGGGGGGCGATGAGAACGGTGAGAAGGCTAAAAAATCTGCGGCGGAGATGTTTGGCATGGATAAAGAGCCGAGTAAGAAAATGTTGAAGAAGAAAGCGGCGCGCGCGAAAGAAGCGGGCGCTTTGCACGCGGCGGTGGCGAGTGGTGATTTTGTCGATGCCCGCGAGCTCCTCGAGCTCGGTGCGAACGTGGATGAGGGAAAGTCTTCGGACGACGCGACGACGCCGTTGCTCGTCGCAGCGGCTAAGGGACATGCAGACGTGGTTAAGTTATTGCTCAAATATGGCGCCAACTTGTATGCCAAGGACGATTGCGACAATAACGCTTTGCACGTGGCGTGCTCGAAAGGGCACATCGCCGTCGTCGGTCGCTTGATCAAATCAGACGTCGATTTGAGTGTCAAAGCTGGTAACGGCGCCACGGCGCTGCATCTCGCCGCGAGAAAAGGCCACGACGACGTCGTGGAATTATTACTCGACAACGGCTGCGACATTGAATGCACCGATTCCAAGGGCGCTACACCATTACACGCCGCATGCAGTGGCGGCTACGAAGACACCGTAGTGTTGTTGCTCAAGCGCGGCGCCAGCCCGCACGCGTGCGACGCCAAGGGGAAAACACCCAAGCAAATCGCCGCCAAGAAGGGACACGACGATTGCTCAAAGATTATCAAGCGTGCGGTGAAGGATTTCGAAGCCAACGCCGCGGCAGCAAAGTCCATGGCTGAAGAGCGCGAGAAGCGCGCGATATTAAAGGCGCGTGCGGAAGCAGAGGCACAACTGGAGGCGCAAGGACTGGCAAACATTGACGTCCCAGTCATCGAACCCGCCGCCGCGAACGCAGAACCCGAACCCGTTGCCGCACCCGTTGCGGTCGAACCCGAAGTGGACGAACAGCCGCAAGAAAAGTCCCCGTCCGATGAATCCCCTGCGGTGCAAGAGCAGCAGCAGTAAACTACTTGGTACCTGTAATGTAACATGAAAACGATTTACGACGTCGAGGCATGTGACGCGCGAACCACACAAACTCACATGGAATGCCAACCATCGTCACGGTCAACGATAACAGCGGCATCGAGCTCGCTGGTATCGATCGCGGTCCTTCATCTGTGACGTCGGAGGTGACGTGTAGAATATGTTTCGAAACCGTGGCACCGGACGACGCCGCGCGCTTCGCGTGTGATTGCAAAGGTGTTTCTTGTCACGACGCCTGTGCGCGGCGCTGGTTTACTTCTCGGGGCGATGATACGTGTGAAATTTGTCTGAAGCGGACGAATATATTACAACACGAGCTTTCTGAAGATGGAACGTCCTCATCGAGGCGTCGTCGTAGCTGGTTGGTGCGCAAATTATGTTGCTGCTTGAGCGACGGAGACGAAGAAGACGAAGCGTCCATGTCATTGTTTGATTTGTTCGTGTGTGCTTTCGTCGCGTGCGCAATATCATTTGTTGCGTTCTTCTCAATACTTGAGTTCGACGCACTGCGATCGATCACGATGGCGTACGCGATGGCTGTCGCCATCGTTCTTGGCTGCGCGCAGTTCCTTTTGCCTTTAAGGCGGCTCGGATTTGGTCGTAGACAACAATGCGAGTGTGCGTACATGTTCGTCGCGATGATGATTGTGACCCATCAGCTTGCATTTGCGCTCAACTTGTCGAGAGTTAGCAATCAGCATTTACGAAATCTCTTCGCACAGAGGCTCACGTTTGCGTTATGCGTCTCCACTGTGCTTGTCCCTCAAGTCATCTTGCTCTTGGCGTTTGTGTTGCACGCGAGTAATCGAGCAATCAACGAGATTCGCTACACGTAACGACGAAAAGAAAAAATAAGAAAAAACGTGATAAAAGAAATCATGAACGAGCGCGCGCGTGCGCACTTTCTTAGCAATACGTTTTACAATTCCAATGTTTTACACGCCTTGTCCCGGAACCACCGCGTCAACGCCGACGACCTTCT
>Ga0255775_1004254_pt1 | contig 11367 bp, 12 predicted proteins | sample 011ome_26_FD_179973 | JGI IMG/M metagenome (GOLD analysis project Ga0255775, IMG submission 179973) | Coastal salt marsh microbial communities from the Groves Creek Marsh, Skidaway Island, Georgia - 011511BT metaG (version 2) | ecosystem: Environmental > Aquatic > Marine > Intertidal zone > Salt...
ACGAGAGCTGTTAGAAGGATGGATGCTCTGGTCCAATTTGAGATTGATTATGCAGCTTTAGTTAATTTGTCTGGTAGGCCCCAGATCAACCGCCCATCTCTCAATACCAGCGGCACACCACAAAAGCATGAAGTAAGTATCAGACGAGAGCCAACGCTATCGAAACCAACGAGAGACCAGTTCCAAGACTAGCTCAACGCATTTTTCTGAGAATCGATCTTCTGGAACTGTACTACATGCAAATATGTGGAGTCCCATTTTCAAAATGCTGGGGTGCCCCAAGGTGGAGCCCCTAGTAACGAATTTTAGCGCGAGCACCGCAGCGGACGCCACACCAATTTGGTCCAAAACGTGTCTCCAGGCCAATTGTGACGTTGCCTTTCACTATGATCTCAAACGCCCCTGTATCATTGTTATATTATAACAAATTATTCCTCTCTGTGCGGGGGGGCACACTTAGTGGAAATCCCACATACAGCATAACTGCAAGTTGGATGATCTCAGGGCTGGTTTTAAAATAACGGAAAGATAAAGGATTAGGCATGGCTAAAAAGCTACGTTCCCTCTCGACATCAGGCAAGGCGGTTTAATCTGACAGTGCCAACCAGCATTTGTCTTACCTGCACGCGACATTCAGCAACGCCTGCACACAAATCCACAACCGACGCAGACTTGCACGTTCAGATCATGTAGCTCGTTCATCCTTGGGTGATCCCATCACGATGTAAGACGTGATTGCGTTGACATGGGATTGGGTGCCTAAGACCTCCGTATGGAAGCGCTTGTATTCCGAGAGATCGGCGCTCTCGACGCGAAGGATATACTCGAAAGCCCCTGCTATGTTGTGGCATTCGACGACTTCTGGCGCGACTGACATGGCGCGCTCGAAGCCCTCCTGTGCCGCCTTGGTATGGGAGGACAAGCCGACCATGACGTAGGCGGAAAAACCACGGCCCATCCGTTCAGGGCTGGTCACGACCCTGTAGCCTCGGATCACTCCTGTTCGCTCGAGCTCTTGAACCCGTCTCAGGCAGGCCGAGGGGGAAAGGCTGACACGTTCGGCCAGAGCGACATTGCTGATCCGCCCGTCGCGCCGTAGCTCGCGCAATATTCTATGGTCAATAGCGTCCATTTGCCGTCCATAATTGTGCAGATATCTAGAAGAATAGTATATTAGACGATATATTGCGACCACTTTTCACTATTGTTGCATACAGACAATACTAGAGGAACACCCCATGAGTTTCGCTATCCTGACCGCCCTTCTGGGCTTCGCGTTCGTCACGACCGTCACGCCGGGGCCGAACAACCTGATGCTGATGGCGTCTGGCGCGAACTTCGGCTTCCGCCGGACCTTGCCGCACATGCTCGGCATCGTTGGGGGTTTGTCCGTGATGGCTCTGCTGGTTGGATTGGGGCTGATGGCGTTATTCGACGCATTGCCTGCGCTGAACTTGGTGCTGAAGGTCGCCTCCGTCTGCTACCTGCTCTGGCTCGCATTGAAAATCGCGACGGCTGCTCCCATGGCAGAGCGGGACGCGGACAGTCGTCCGATGACCTTTCTTCAAGCGGCCGCTTTCCAGTGGGTGAACCCCAAGGCTTGGGCCATGTGCCTGTCCGCCATCACGCTCTACGCGCCAGACCGCACGCTTCTGTCGGTCGCAATCGTGGCTGGTGCGTTCGCGGTCGTCTGCTTTCCGGCGATTTCTGTCTGGGCATGGCTCGGGACCGTGGTCCGGCAATGGCTGTCAAACGCAACTCGGCTAAAGGTCTTCAACATCACTATGGCAGCTTTACTGGTGGCGTCGCTTTATCCCGTGCTCGGGCTCGGAAGCTGACGGGTGAGTTGCCAAACTTGGCTCTGGCAAGGTGCAACTGGAGTGGCTGTGGCATTGGTGGTGGGGTCGGAGGATTCGGGATTCGAACCAAGGGGACGTTTTAGCACTTTTGCATCGTAGCAACGAACGCGGCAATGTTTCTGCGGCACCAAATGAGGTGGCAAGCCATTACGCTCTTAAGTATCTGTATTTTGTTGATTTACTTGTTTGAAGAGGCCAGATTGGAACAGGTGACCTGCAGGTTATGAGTGAAAGGGTTAGTAAACAAAACTCTCCATCAATGATTTTACCGATCTATGTCTAAAGCCCAGGGTCCGCGGCGCACGGTGCATGATCCAGGGGTCTTTGTCCGTGTCCTGTAAGTAGCCCATAATAGATTCGCTGCAGTAACCCTTGATCACACACCGGTCACACACGCTTTGACAATTGATGTTAAAAAGTCGTAGGATAATCACACGATAAACTGGGTGTGATCGCACTTTTATAGCTGTTTTTAATAGATTTTTTGGTGGCGGTACAGGGACTTGAACCCCGGACACGCGGATTATGATTCCGCTGCTCTAACCAACTGAGCTATACCGCCAACGCAGGATCGTTTATGCTGATTGCGCATGTACGTCAAGTGCGAGACGCGCAAAAATTAAAAAAATCATCGTAACGCGGGCAAACGTCGATGAGCGACGACCGGACCATCGCCTTGGGACTCAATTCGGGCAATGGCATCGGTCCGATTTTCTATCGTGACACTCATGGCTGCCGCATTTGCATGTAAAATGTTAACTTTGTCCAATACCCAAGCAACATGACCGCGCCAAAACAATAAATCACCGTGTTGTGGCGTGCCGGTGGCCCCAGATCCCAAACTTTGCTGTAGGTCACTATCGCCGGGGGCCGTCAGGCCGCAGAGTTTCATCGAAAGCTGCACCAAGCCCGAGCAATCAATACCCTGAACCGAGTTGCCACCCCAAAGGTAGGGCACACCACACAGGCACATCGCAACGGCCACAGGATCCTTGGGTCGTTCTGTTCGCGCAGTCATATGTTGCATGGGGACCCAACCCGCATTGCACCGCAAAAAATTGCCCGTTTGACCATCGCACTGAATTTGTGCGGCCATCGGTAACCAGCCAATATCGCGCGATTTGAAATCTGGCGCTTCATAGATATGCGTTTTCTGTGCGGTCACGATATGACTGTATTCAAATTCCGGGCCCAAAGCCTCGACTGGAACATAACCCACATAGGAATCATAGCACGATTGAACAAAGGCCCAGCCATCGCGCACATCGATCTGGCGCACGTGATCGCCAAACAATACCTGGCGATCGCGTTTGCCGTTCGGGGCGTCACATAAATCCAACACGGGCACACAAATGGCGCGTTGCACAGGATCAACAAAGTTATCATGCGCGATGCGTCCCGCCAAGGATCGGCAGGCCGCATGATCATTTGCGGGATGGGTTCGCCGATCCATCACGTCCGCGCCAAGGATTCCATGGCATCGAACAAGGCGCGGGCCGCTTGTAATGCACCCCCCTTGGGACGTGCTGGCATGGCAACAGGGGTCCATGCATAGATGTCAAAGTGCATGTATTTATTCGGATCGCGCACAAACCGACGCAAAAACAGGGCGGCTGTGATTGATCCTGCAAACCCGCCAGCCGGTGCATTATCCAAATCGGCCACCATGGGTTCGATCATCGCATCATAGGGGTCATGAAATGGCATTTGCCATACCGGATCGGCCATTTTGGCAGCGCTGTTGCGCAAAATCGCGGCCTGTTCATCGCGTCCGGCGTAAAATGGTGCCAGATCGGGACCAACCGCCACGCGCGCGGCCCCCGTCAGCGTCGCCATGGACACGACCAAGTCGGGGTCGTCTTCGCTGGCGTATGCCAATGCATCGGCCAGCACCAAGCGGCCCTCGGCATCGGTGTTGTTAATTTCAACGGTTAACCCCGCACGTGATGTCAACACATCCTGTGGGCGGAACGCGTTTCCTGATACCGCATTTTCGACTGCTGGGATCAAAACGCGCAGCTGAACAGACAAACCTGCAGACATGATCATATGGGCTAGCGCCAATACATTGGCGGATCCACCCATGTCTTTCTTCATCAATCCCATGCCTGATGCGGGTTTTAGGTCCAAACCGCCTGTGTCGAAACAAACGCCTTTGCCAACCAAGGTGATTTTTGGCCCCGTTTGTCCCCATGACATATCAATCAATCGCGGCGCACGGGGGGACGCGCGCCCCACCGCGTGGATCATGGGGAAATTCTGATCCAACAGATCGTCACCTGTAATCACAGAAATCGCGGCTTGGTGCTGGTTTGCCAAATCGCGCGATGCCTGTTCCAATTCGTCAGGCCCCATATCGCTGGCGGGTGTATTGACCAAATCACGACACAAATATTCGGCCTGTGCCATGATCAAAACCCGTTGGGCATCAATGTCTGCCGGTGCCACCAGTTTGCGGTTGCCGCCCGCGCTGGGTTTGTACCGATCAAAGGTATATTCAGACAGCAGCCATCCCAAAACTTCGCGTTCGCAATCCGATGCGGGCAAGCCACCTGTCAGGGCATAGGTGCCCTTGGGCAATTTCGCGGCACCCGCTGCCAAATGGAACCGGCCGCGCGTGCGGGTTTTATGCGTACCGTAGCCAATAATTGCACGATATCCGCCATCGCCATCAGGGGCAAATACCCCCTGTCCAATCGCACCTGTAAACCCCATGTGATTGCAATAATCCTGCACCGCTTGGGGGTGGTCCGACAAACGTTCGGGGCAATGATCCTGATCAATCACGTAAAGGGGGATTGCTGTTGCCCCCTGATCTGCAAAACTTGGACGCATATTCGATCCTTATTGGGTTGAAACCTGTCCCTAACATTTCAGGCGTTCGCACGCTATTCAACAGATTTTCGCGGTAAATCCCAAATTGCGTACAAAGATTGTTCACCCACGCGCAATAAACGGGTCAAAACGGCCCCAAGCGCCACAAAATCAGTCTGGTCCAGCGTGGTCAGAACATCGCGCGCCACTGCATCTAGCGAATAAAACCCATATTTGCGCGCCAATATGGACAACTGATCGGTGCTGCGCTGCAAACTGTGAAAATCATGGGCGTGATAATGGGTTTCCATTTCGCCCAAGGTGTCGGCAATCGCCTCGACGACGCAGAAAATCTGGTTGTCTTGGTCCGACTGCGCCGGTTCGGTTAAATATGTTGCGATCAGTTCGGCATTGATATGAACCCGTTCTTGGGGGTCTTGCATCGGTAGTATTGTCATGTTCTTTCCCTAATTCCACTGTTACCCGCATTTGTTATCCCGCAATAAAAATGCCAAAAGGTTGACGCACCAGAGATTTTTATGTCGAAATCTAATCGAATTCGCTCTAATGGTGATGCAAGCCGTATGCCGGACCAAGGAAAGATCATGGACTATTTCAAACCGTTGCCCGCCTATTTGTTAAAACGCTATCAGGGGTGGCATGCCACACAGTATGCTGAAAACAGCGCGTGGTACCGCCGCCTTGCGGAGGAAGGTCAGCGCCCCCGCGCCATGGTGATTTCGTGCTGCGATTCCCGTGTGCATGTCACATCAATTTTTGGGGCAGATCAGGGCGAATTTTTTATTCACCGCAATATCGCAAATTTGGTCCCCGCCTACAGTCCAGATGGCGAACAACACGGCACCAGTGCGGCGGTGGAATATGCCGTCACCGCATTAAAGGTAACGCATCTGATTGTGTTGGGCCATTCCAATTGCGGCGGCGTTCAGGGGTGTTTGGACATGTGTCAGGGCCACGCCCCCGAGCTTGAGGAAAAAAACAGCTTTGTTGGGCGTTGGATGGATATCCTGAAACCAGGGTATGAGGCCATCAAAGACAGCGTTGCCCCCGACCTGATGGCGGGCGCCTTGGAAAAAGAGGCGGTCAAAGTATCGCTGAATAACTTGCTAACCTTTCCCTTTGTCAAAGAGGCCGTCGAGCAAGAAACCCTAAGCCTGCACGGCCTGTGGACCGATATTGGCGAAGGTAGCTTGGAGTTTTATGATGCCAAGCGACAGGTGTTCACACCTGTTTAGCGATCAGCGCACGTGTTGGCGCTAGCCGCGGCCCACCATGTAAAACACGTTATGTGTCGGGCGGGGCGTAGCCACACGGAATCGTGCGAATGTCAGTGCAATAATTCGGTTGTGACGTGCTTTGATTGCTAGGGACATTTTACACCGCCTCGTCGTAGTGAACAGGGCCATGCTGGGCCACGTCCAAGGGGATAATTTTCGCCGATTTGAAACGATCGCGGCGCGCGTAAACTTTCAGCTTGGACACGTCTGCATTGGCAACGCGCAGCTCATAGGCAAACAAATCTTCTAATTCGTCGCGTGTGACGGTGACTTGGGCTGTTTCTGAAATGCCCTAATCATCCAAACGGCCAGGCCAGAATTCGTTAAATATTTTTACTAAACTAAACATTTTGTGTTCCATGTCAGACCAGCCCAGCGCCCTAGGTAAGGGATGCGGTGTCGAAGGCACTGGGCCGATCTAACCTTTCACGCTTGCGCGCGGCTGCGGTTACCCGCAAGCATTTCGAAAACCTGTTAACAGTCTAGCAAACAAATAAACCCCACCGCATTATGGCGATGGGGTAACAAACGGGGATTTCGTTATGGTGGTATGGCCTATCGTATTATCAATATGACTATAGTTAATTACTTTTTTCCATTATCCCTTTTTCAAAACGCGCTGACCTAGAACTTCGGCGATTTGAACGGCGTTCAAAGCGGCACCTTTGCGCAGGTTATCCGATACGCACCACAGATTGATTCCATTTTCTAAGGTGCTGTCTTGCCTGATCCGGCTAACAAAGGTTGCATAATCGCCAACACATTCGATTGGGGTGACATATCCGCCATCTTCACGTTTATCGATCACCAGTACGCCGGGGCTTTCGCGTAAAATATCGCGGGCCTCGTCTTCGTCTAGGAAGTCTTCGAATTCGATATTGATTGCCTCAGAATGTCCAACAAATACGGGAACACGCACACATGTTGCAGTGACCTTAATTTTTGGATCCATGATCTTTTTGGTTTCGGCGACCATTTTCCATTCTTCTTTGGTGGTGCCATCGTCCATCATGACGTCAATTTGCGGAATCACGTTGAATGCGATCTGTTTTTGAAACGTCTTTGGGGGAACGTCAGTAACAGGATTATAGATAGATTTGGTTTGATCCCATAATTCATCCATACCTTCGCGGCCTGCACCAGACACAGATTGATAGGTCGAAACAACAACCCGCTTGATCCGTGCGCGATCATGCAGCGGCTTTAGCGCAACCACCATCTGCGCAGTTGAGCAGTTCGGATTTGCGATAATATTTTTCTTGGCATAACCGGTGATCGCATCGGCGTTCACCTCGGGTACGATCAATGGTACATCTGGATCATAGCGATATAGCGAACTGTTATCGATCACGACACAGCCGGCGGCTGCTGCTTTGGGGGCGAATTCCTTGGTCGCTTGGGATCCGATTGCAAACAATGCAATATCCCAGCCTTTAAAATCAAAGCTTGCCAAATCACGCGTGATCAATGTTTTGTCGCCAAAGCTGACCTCGGACCCTAGGGATTTTCGGCTGGCCAATGCAGCGATTTCATCAATGGGAAAGGCACGTTCATGCAAAATGTTCAACATTTCGCGGCCAACGTTCCCTGTGGCACCGACGACGACAACTTTGTATCCCATTATATGGCTCCTTTTGGGTGTATAGACTAAGCGTAGGTCAATAACAGATCGACGCATGATAGGAAATGTTAATCAATGCGATCTTGCGCAAATAAATATATCGCCAAGGACGCCGCCAAAGTCACAAGATAAAACAGCAAAAGGCTGTCGTACATTTCCGCACCCTGATGGCCCATCGCAACTGATGATTTTTGTAATTTGCCGGTGACAAACTGAAACAGACCAACGCCACCTATGCCAAACATATTCATCAATGTGACACCACGCCCTGTCAAATGCGGCGGCACAAAGCTGCGCCCGTGGGCCACCATCACAGGATAGGCCATGCCAAAAAAACCAATGATCGAAAATGCGGCAACGGCCAAGGGATAACTGTGATATCCCATCCACCACAGCACTGCGATCGCGCCGAATGATACAACGTTGCCAGCAAAAATCACCCACTTGCGCGTACCAAGCCATCGATCCATTGGGCCATATGCAAACGTGCCAATGATCATCGCGATACTCATGATCATGCTTGCGGTGGCAATTTGGCTGTGCGACGCATTAAACGTATCGCTCAGATACGGGCCGATCCACAAACCGCGCAGCCCGATGACGGGGGCGTAATGCACAAACATCAATGGCAAAATCAACCATAACGCGGGCAATCGCATCAGATCAATAAATCCGCCTTGTTCCTGCGATGGAACAGTGTGTGGGTTTTTGACAAACACCACAATCCCACAAGACACCACAGCGGAAACAATCGCTAACCCGATTAGCGCACCACGCCAGCCCAAAACATCAACCACCCATGCCAAAGGCACCGATCCAGCCAAGTTTCCCAAAGTGCCAACACCAATCATGACAGCCGCCAGGCTTGCAAAAACTTTGGGTGAATAAACGCGGGCAAAGATATAATAGGCGGCCATTAGCACCGGTGAACATCCGATGCCAATCAACACCATTGCCACATGCAAATGCCACGATGTCGTCGCATAGGCAAACACCAATGCCCCACCAGCGCCGCCAACAAAAAACAGCCCCGCAGCCATCCCGCGCGGACCCAGCTTGTCTAGCCCCGCGCCAACAGGAATTTGCATGATCGAAAATGACAAAAACCACAATGCTGACGCTGTCGCCAAATCATCAGGTGTCACACCCAAATCCGCCGACAGAACGCCCGTCAGAACAGCTAGGAAACTGCGAAAAAACTGGCTAAGCACATAGGCAAAGCATAGTAAAATGATGCCGGCTACCAATGACGCGCCCTAGCCCAACACCAGCCTATGACCGCAAATTTTTCGCAGAATTTTTGATTGCAGCATATTGGCCAGATGGACGGTAGCACCACAAATAGTCAGGCAGCACAGATTTCAGGCTAACAGGTTCAATCGCCAGATCCGCAAATGATTTTGCGCCCTCAGATACAACATTATCGCGACTTAGGTTTTTCAATTGGTCGCGTGTTAGCAGCGAATTTGTAAACAGACCTGCCGTCAACGTCTGCGCCATATCAAAGCCAAATGCCATCATGCCTGCGACAAAGCCTGGCATAGCAACAATCAGCCGGCGGCGTTGGACAACGCCAAGCATTGTTTGCATCAATTCGCGGAAAGTTGCTACATCTGGTCCACCCAGTTCAAAGGTCCCTTGGACACAATCTGTTGTCAGGGCCAGCTCGGCCACCCGCGCCACGTCATCAACATAGACGGGTTGGAATTTTGTGTCTGCCCCAGCGATTGGCACAACCGGTGATCGCGCAGCCATGGTTGCGAAGCGATTGAAAAATTCATCTTCTGCACCAAACACAACGGATGGGCGCAAAATAATCGCATCCGGCATGTGGCGTAAAACACCGGCCTCACCGGCTGCTTTGGTTTGCGAATATAGGCTGTCGGAATTTTCATCCGCGCCAATTGCGGAGACATGGACCATTTTGCCGATCCCTTGTGCGGCAGCCATTTTTGCAACCCGCTCCGCGCCATCCGCCTGGACCGCGGAAAATTTGTTTTTACCGCTTTCGTTCAGAATACCCACACAGTTCACAACCGCATCACAGCCAGCCATCACAGACGCGACCGAGGCGTCATCGCGGATATTGCACAAGACCGGTTCGACTTGACCAACAGTGCCGTAAGTTTTGACAAAAATAGCCTCGTTTGGGCGTCGAACTGCAACGCGAACACGCCACCCTGCCTGTGCCATACGACGGGCGATATAACGCCCAACAAATCCGGATCCGCCAAAAATTGTGACCAACTGTGTCATGTGTTTCCCTCGGCTTTCATAAACTCTTTCGTCATTAGCGCGCATTTTCCCGTGAAACAAGATGAATGCGCCCAAGACAATCACATTCGTCTTAGCGAATGCAACGAATGGTCTGCGTGAATTGTTATAAAAAATGTTGAAACACACAATAAACAAGATTGACTCTTGTTACAGCTGGGACTAGACAGCGCGCATCGACACCTGCCCAGGTGGCGGAATGGTAGACGCGCTAGCTTCAGGTGCTAGTGCCTGTATGGGCGTGGAGGTTCAAGTCCTCTCCTGGGCACCAAAACTCACTCGACATTTTGATAAAAGTAAGCAAAACCAGAGCGTTGGGTTTTGTGTTGGACCATTTTCGGGACCGCTTTTGGGAGGTGGCCATCATGGTGCATGAGGGCGGTATCCCCACCTACATCGCTTTGGACCTCGCCGCACAAGGCCAGGGCTTCCGCAATCAGGCCCACTACTGGGCTTGGGCGTACAGTATGCAGTCCAAGACCACGCAAATATTTCCGTCCCTTGTTATTTGCTCTCTGCGGCAAAGTCCAAAAATTCGTCCATGAACACAGCCATGAAATCAGTTCGAGAAACAGAATTAGTTTTCTGGATCAGCTTGTGAATTTGTACTTTCACAGTGCCGACCTTTGTTTCCCGTAGTTCCGCTATTTGTGCGTTTGTGAACCCGCGCAGGACAAGGATAGCAATTTCTCGTTCAGCATCAGTAAAGCCCCAAGTTTTAAATTTTTTCTTTAGCAAAGTGTCGAAATCGTTTTTCAAATAATAAAGGCTCTGTTCTGCGTTTTCAGCCTGCTCTTTCAAAATCTTCTGATACTGAAACGTTAGCCAAATACCCGCACCAATCGCTACCACAGCGAAACCTTCAAATAGTAGATGTACGAGCTCAAAGGTTTCGTACATCGTGGCTTCTAAAATGTGGTCTCTAACATCAAAAATGATATCAAAAAGAAAGAACAGAAACGCAACAGCTTTCACTAATAAGACCAAATTAATTTGCGCTTGGCTAACCATGTCACTTCCTTCATTTTTTTCATTATTACTAAAAATCAGACACTTAATCTATATAACCATGGTTATAAAATCCCTATTTGATGCGGTGTATAATCAGAGTTCAATAGTCTAAGCCTAATCCGTGTGCAAACTAAATAGTCAGGAAAACCAAATTTGGAGAATCACAATGCTACGAAGAAAAATTTTGCAGCTCGTTCTAGCATCTGCAGCAACAAGTACATTGGCATTAATGGGTACGGCTGTTCGTGCTAGTGGTGGTGCAAGTCGTAACGACTCTGGTGCAAGTCGTAACGACTCTGGTGGCGCAAGCCGGAACGACTCCAGTGGCGCAAGCCGCAATGATGCCGGCGGAGCAAGCCGCAATGATACCGGTGCGAGCCGGAACGATTCCAGTGGGGCAAGCCGGAACGACTCCAGCGGTGCAAGCCGCAATGGATCTGGCGCAAGTGTTTACTGCGCGACAGATGCAAATGGACAGCAAACTTGTCGG
>Ga0255775_1004260_pt1 | contig 11362 bp, 7 predicted proteins | sample 011ome_26_FD_179973 | JGI IMG/M metagenome (GOLD analysis project Ga0255775, IMG submission 179973) | Coastal salt marsh microbial communities from the Groves Creek Marsh, Skidaway Island, Georgia - 011511BT metaG (version 2) | ecosystem: Environmental > Aquatic > Marine > Intertidal zone > Salt...
AAGAAGACGCAAAGAACTCTCCTCCTCCACCCATGACGAAACTTATAATAAACTCTTTCTACACTGTGTGTATAATAATAAACGCTCTCTTCTCTTCCGTTCAGAGCTACTACGCGAATGAATGAATTTCTAACGCATTTCACATCCTTTTTTTTCACACAGAAGAAGCAGAAAAAAAAGAGAAAAAAAATCGGAGCGTTTTTTAAAAACCCTAAACCGTGATCCCACTAAAACGCTCAGTCGAAGAGAATAAAGTGTCGCTTTTTTTATTCAAACGACCGCTTTATTTTATCCCCATTTTTATACTTAATATACTACTACTCTACTCCTTCTCTAGAATAAAGACGATCGAAAGACTGCGAGAGTACATCTCATCACAAAAGAGAGAGCTGCTTTTTAGTGTTTGAACGTGATGTCGTTTTCGAAATCGTCGTCGTCTCTTTTGAGCGTTTTCGTGTGCGCGAGAACATCGAGACAAAGGCAACGTTATTATACCCCTAAAAACGGGGCTCATCAGAGCGCACACGTTAAATATCAAAAACATCATCAGAAACAACGCGCGACTGCGACTCACAGAGCGATTCGACGACCAGATCGAGAAGAAAACAGAACGTTCGACGACGAGGACGAAGATTTTGAGGATGAAATCTCTTACAAAGGTGGATTCTGGTGCGATATTTCCGGCTCGTACGACGAGCAAAATGGTCCAGAGGACAACTCCTCGATGCGATCGAACCGCGACGGCTCCTTAGTGGCGAAGAAACACGTGTTGGACAATTGTCGAACAACCTTGGATTTTAAGACGAAAATTATATGCACGTTAGGCCCTTCGTCGAGGACGGTGGAGCAGTTGGAGAATTTGTTACAAACCGGGATGTCGGTCGCCAGATTTAACTTTTCGCACGGCACGCACGAGTACCATCAGGAAACGTTGGACAATTTGAAGAAAGCGACGGAGAATACCGGGTTGATGTGCGCGGTTTTTTTGGACACGAAAGGACCGGAGATAAGGACGGGGATGTTAGAAAACGGAGAACCGGTGCAGTTGCATCAAGGGGAGGAGTTAACTTTAACCACCGATTACGAGGTGAAAGGAAACGCGAAGAAGATCGCGGTGAGTTACCCGGATCTCGCCAAGGACGTGAAACGAGGGAGTAAGATTTTGTGCGCGGACGGGTCGATTACTTTGAAAGTTCTCGACACGGACGTTCGAAAAGGAGAGGTTGTGTGCAGGTGCGAAAACTCAGCCATGCTTGGCGAACGGAAAAACATGAATTTACCGAGAGTGAACGTAAACTTACCGACGATAACGGAAAAAGATAAAGACGACATTTTGAATTGGGGGGTGAAGAATAACGTAGATTTCATCGCCGCTTCCTTCGTTAGAAAAGGATCGGACATCGACGTCATACGTGACGTGGTTGGAGAAACGCCGGGGAGGAAAATCGGAATTATCGCGAAAGTGGAAAACATGGAAGGTTTAGATAATTTTGAGGACATCGTGAACAAATCGGACGGCGTGATGGTCGCTCGAGGGGATTTAGGGATGGAGATTCGCATGGAGCAAATTTTCTTGGCGCAAAAAAGAATGATTCGAAGGTGTAACGAAGCCGGGAAACCAGTCATTACCGCGACGCAAATGTTAGAGTCCATGACGGGCGCGCCGAGACCGACGAGAGCGGAAGCGACGGATGTCGCCAACGCCGTCATCGACGGCACCGATTGCGTCATGCTGTCCGGGGAAACTGCGGCGGGGAAGTACCCGTTGGACGCGGTATCTGCCATGGCAGATATTTGTGGCGAAGCGGAAGCGTTCGAGGCGAACGGGGCGGCTGATGGGAGTCGTTCACCGCAACCGTTGGGTTTCGGCATGCACACGTCCTCGAAACCTTTTCTGCGATTCTCGTGGCACGTGCCTTCGTTGGAATCCGTCGCCGCGGCGAGCGCGCAAACTGCGGATGAAATCGGCGCGAAAGTCATCATCACGTTATCGAAATCCGGGAACACCTCGCGATTAATCGCGAAATACCGACCAAACTGTCCAATCGTGGCCGTGGCGATTAATCGACCGAACCACGATCACGGCAACAGCGCTCGGCGTTTGTTGCTTTCCCGCGGCGTCGTTCCGATCATGGAGAAGATGGAATGGAGAGGCGAGACGGCGTTACCGCAAGAGGTGTTATCGAATGCGATTTTGTACGCCAGAGATCACATGAGGATTGTAAAAACTGGAGATTTAGTCGTCGGCGTCCATCGATTACACGGCGATCCGTTGATGAAAGTCGTCGAGGTTCCGTAGTCATTATTAATACTTTTGAGTTTGAGTCGTCACAAAAAGAGAGAGAGAGAGAGAGAGAGAGAGAGAGAGAGAGAGAGAGAGAGAAGGGTTATTTATTATCATCGTATGTATGAGAGAGTAAGAGTCATCGTCAAAAGAAAGAGCAAAGAGAAGAGAAAAAAAGCGAAAGAAACATGTATTGCTGCAAAATATTTCACAACGGGCACAGAAGAGTACAACAAACAAAAGGAGAGGAAAACAACAACAACAACAAATACAAAAATGTATGCAAAAGCGCGCGCTGTAAGAAGAAACGCCAGGCTGCCCGATGTTGTGAAAAGATAATTGAAATATTTTAATACCGTAGTATTTTAACTAATAATATAAAAATACAAAGAAGCGTTACGGAAACTTCGTCAATACTGGTTCTGCGTACTCGCTCGAATCGATCGGATGCGCGTCTCTTCGTTGGAAAATGGTGAACGAGTTCTGAAACAGTTTGTGCGGTTCTAAAAATGACATGGTTTCGAAGACGCCGTATTCAGATACGCTTCCGTCTGCATTTTTACCTCCGTTTCGAGCCAACATGCGCATTTTTTCCAACCACTCTCGGGATAAACTATTCGTCAGCGTCGAGTGCACCGCGACGTACCCGCCCGGTTTCACGCGAAACCAAAAGTTCTTCAAAAACGTCTCTATTCTATTCGCCGCGCCTAAATCTATCCATAAGAAATCAAACTGAACACCCGGGGCTAACGTGGCGGATAAGTCTGGATTGAATGCGTCGGCTTCGTGTACGACTAAAAAGTTGTTTTCTTCATCGTCGTCGTTCAACTCTTCCGAGCACTCTTTGACCAAGTGCGCTGTCGTATGAGCGTGCGCCATGTTGTCCACGACGTGTAACTGCGGCTCGTACGTCTCTCTGGTTTTCCTTTTTTCACTCTTTCTGCTAAAATATGCCTCGTTCGACCACGGCGTGTCCTTACCGTTCGGGTTTTCGTTTCTCACGACGCACGAGTGTTCCTCCCGCATGCGCTCGTACACCTCGATCTCCTTTTTGTTATCTCGCAACGCTTGCATCAAATATACGGACGTGTACCCCGCGCCAATCTCTAACACGTTTTCTGGTTTCGTAAACCTACACAACTGGTACAAAAACGGGCCCATATTCTCCGCGCCCATGTGCATGTCGTATAAACTTGTCGTTTTTGCGAGGAATGTCTTTGAATACATCCGGCCGAATGTCATCGTTCTCGTGTCTTTTTCTTTCTTTTCCTCGTTAAAGTTCCGTTTTCTCGTCATCAGTTCTTTCTTCGTTTCCTCGAGTATCTTTTCCGCGTATTTTGTTTCTCCGAAGCAGAATTCCTCCGCGATGAACTCGATGACTTCTTTTTTCATATATTCTTCTTCGATGTCTTTGTCTTCTTCTCTGTCGTCTTCTTCTTTTACTTCCGACGAAGACACCAGTAACTTATCCATCAACACATTTTCCAAATCCAAAACAGTTCTCACGTCTCGTTCTTCGAACGCATCCAGCAGGTATAAACAGTCCAGTTTTTTGAGCGCGTCAGAAATTTTCATCGTCGTCGTTTCTCCTGGCAAAGACGAGGACGAGTTCTGTTGGTTTTGATTCGAAACCGTCGCCTCATCTCTCTTCATCTCTGATAGAAACTCTCTTTGTGAGGAATTGACTCTTGAGTTTTTTCCCCTAAAATTCAAAAATCGAACCTCAGAATAAAACACAGACTAGAGTAGTATTCGTTGATCTCCTCCAAAAACTGTGCGATTTGGAAAACTTCAAACGCGACGAACTGCGTTGGAACTGTTCGCTCGATATATTTCGAGTCGTTTGAGATATCATCATCATCCAGAGAGCGAGGGGTGAATCGTACAGACAGAAGAAAGAGACTGGGGAATTTACTCGTAAATTCAAAAATCAAACACCTCTGTGTTGTGTTGGTATAAACACGACGCTGTTCTGCGCGAGAAAGAGAGAAAGAGAGAAAGAGAGAGACGCGTTAGTTAGTATCTCTCTCGCGCGTTTTTTCCTCCTTTTCCTCGTCGTCAAGAAGAAGACAAAGAAGACAAAGAGAGAGATACTATAATAAAAATGAAACGAGAGCGAGAGGACAGCCTTCTTGTTTTAGTTGAGACTGCTAAGAAACGCAAATCCAAACGCGTCAAAGTTGTCGCGCAAAAGTTGATCACTTTTTACTACCTTCTCAAGAAAAAGACTTAAAAAGAGAGCAGCATGAAAAGCAGCGGAAAGAATAAGAGCGCGACGAAAAGCAGCGCGACCATCGGAGACTTCTTTCCTTTAAAGAAGAGCACTACTAAGAATAAAAGAAACAAAGACGAGCAAGAAAGGTCAGGTAAAAAAAAATTGAAGAAGAACGAAAGCGCGTTGAAAACATGTCCAATATGCACGAAGGATTTTCACTGGACCTTGATCGATGCGCACGCGTCGGAGTGCGTTGGTAAAGGAGATTTCGATCTCGACGAGTTTGATGATGCTTTTGAGAAGAAGACAAAGAGCAGTTCATCGAAAGAAGAAGACAAAGAAGAAGAAGAAGAGAAGGAGACGAGTTTTGAGTCGGAAAAGAAGAAGAAGAAGATGAACGAAAATGACTGCAATACTAACGCGTTTACGACGCTCATACAGAATCAGCGATTGTCCGAGTGTAAGAAGTATTTGGTTCTGAGTTTCGATGAAGAAGGAAAATGGAACTTGGCGTTTGAAAAGAGTGTTTTTGTCGACAAAGCTTTATTCAGCGGCGCAACCGCGCTGAAAGAGATCGAGCGAGGCGGGATCAAATGCAAGACAACTTTGACGGTTTCGATAAACGGAAATGATAATAATCGCACTTTTATCGACGACGAGGATAAAAACAACACCACCACAACTATTCGTGCGACGTATACCAACCATCGGTTATCACAATCCGTGTTGGCGTCGGCTTTGCAAAAAAATGTGAGAAGAAAACGCGTCGGTCCGACGTATCGAGTGGCCAAAGCTATGACGCGGAGGAACGATACGTTCATGCAGTGCGTGAGAAGATTGATGATTATATCCATAGAAGATGGAACTTTACATCCGGATTTACCGTTCTTAGCGTGGTTGATGATTGCGCTGTCGAAAAACTTTGTCGCTTCGACGAGAATCAAAGAGGAGGTGTGCCGAATAGCGAGCGAGCTCGCCGCGCAGGAGTTTCGTGACGATGGAACAACACTCGTAGATGAAAAAGAAGTGAAAGAGGTGAAAAATGACGACTCAGACGACGATGTCGACGTTTTACCGTCCCTTTCCTCCATCCAAGAAAAGTTTGGCTCGAACAGCGAAGAAACGCTTTTGATTGCGTCCTTGATCGTACGCGCGCAGTTTGGCGGCATGGAAGGCGACGTGAAAATGCTCAAGAACTTTATTCGCGTTTGGGTGCGAAGATTCGAATCTATAGATTCGTTACTTTGGATGGATAAAATTAAAAGCAACAGTCCGCGATTAGATTCGACGCTTCTCAAAGAGATGTCTGCGCATCCGTTTGTGAAATTTGACATCCCGTTGGAAGCGATTGACTTTCACGTTTCGGATATCATCGAACACTGCGTCTCCGATATCTCAAGCGAGGAGTTTCAAAACATACGGAAAGCGGTAATAAATGCGTCGTTCAAAAATGAAGAAGGTGCCATTGATTTATTCAGAGCTCGAGAACTCGCTCAAAGCGCGATGTGGTATTGCTCGTCCGGCGTGAACGAGAAGGCGTTGTGGCACCCCAAAAAAATGGAGGAGGACGAGTCGACGAGAAAAAGAAAACAGTTGGAACCGATTTTCAAATCGTACGCGAAGAAGGCGTGCGCATTTGCCGTAAAAGCCATCGGAGAACGGTTCGATCTGTACAAACAACAATAGTATATATAGTTTTTTAGCAGCGTGTAAAATGTAAAGTAGAGCAGAGCGATCAAAATATGTTGTTTGTTGTATCTCACATCGTCGCGTAAAAATTAAAACTCGTCGTGATAATCGTGATAATCGTCCTCGCTCGTCATCGCCGTGGAGTAAAACATCATCTTATTCTTTAAAATTTCCACCAAACTCAGACCGCCGTCTTTATTCTCGTCCGCGTCGTCGACTAAGCTCCCGCTTTGGTCTCTCGCGTGATCGTCGTTGGTCGGATGTAATTTTTTGTAACTCGCCTCGTCCGCGTGTAACTCGTGCGAGGTGACTAACCCGTCTTTATCTTTATCTAATCGAGCAAACAGCGCTAAGGCTCGCACGCGCATAACGCTTTCATCGTACGCGTCGTTGTTGTTGCTACCCTCTTCGTTGCTATTCGTTTTATCATCGCTCCCAACAGGTTCCTCTTCGACTTCGTCCACTTGGTGAAACAAACTTTCGTAGAATTCCGTGAAATTCAACTTCTCGTCCATATTCGTGTCGTGATCCCGAATCGTCTCCGCGACCAGATGCTTCCCAATCTCCGACCCTCTTTTCCCTTCCTCCGGATGTATGAAGTAAAAAAATTCCGTCCTGTTCAACTTCCCATCTTTATCGGTATCCGTCAACTCGAACACTTTCCTCGCGTTGCGTATCCATCGAACGTTGTACTCCTCCATTTCCTTCTCGGTCCCGTTCCCGGTCACGTCGACGTCGAAATCATCCTCCAAATATTCTTTCAAAGTCACGAACCCGTCGTGGTCGTTATCCGTGACGTCGAATTCGTGTTCCGCTCGGTTTTCCGAGTGGTTCCTCGCCTGCGCGTAGTGCCAAATTCTGAGCTCTTCTCGCGAGACGATTCCGTTTTGGTCCAAATCGATCACAGGGAAGATTTCTTCCAATCGTTTGGTGACGTTAAAATCGTGGTACCGGTCGTAATCGTGGTAGTCTTCGTCGAAATCTTCGTCGTGTTCCCATCTGTTGTGCTCGTCGTCGTCGTACTCATGATGCGTCTCCACGTCGCCGCCGAAAGAGTGCTCGTGATGTTGCGCGTTTGATTTTAAAGTCTCTTCTGGTAAAGGCGTTTTGCTAAAAAACGACCGTCTCGCTTCCACTGTCGTTTTCGTCGTCGTTTGCATCATCATGAAAGAGAAAAAGAAGACAAAAAAGATACAAAACGAAAAAGAAAAAGAAGAGCGTCGTCCTCCTCCTCGGCAGAGGCCGCGCGTCGTTTCTGGGGGTCTCGTTCTTCGCGTTCTGCTTTTCATTTTCGTCTTTTGATGGTGTGATTCTATATTATATATATGTGTGTGTAGAAAGAGAGAGAGAGAAGAGAGAAGAGAGAAGAGAATTTGTCTGTCGTTTTCTGTGCAAAATTAAGACCAAAAATAAAAAAAATTAACAAAACAGAACCAAATTTTTAGACCAGAAATTTAGACCAAAAATGTACCAAAAATTTAGACCAAAATTTAGACCAAAAATTTAGACCAAAAAACAGCTGCACTTTTTTCAAGGCAAAAAGAGGATTAAACACAGCAGCAGTAGAGTAGTATAGTATCTATTATCTACGTATCAAAGAATAATGGGAGAAAACAAAAACGCGATGCCGATTTTACGGAAACGGCAACTGAAGAGGAGACTTTTATGCTGCGCAGTCTTGTTTTTGATTTTGGGAGCGCACGTGTGGAAAAATCGATTGATTCGTGACGAAGATTCTTTTGACGACGACGACGATGATGATGATGATGGATTGATGAGAAAAAATGCGAACGAGGACGGGAGGAAGAAGAGTTTACGAAGCAGAGGAAGAGGAGATGATGATATAGATGATACAGATGATGATATAGATGATGATGATGATAACGATGATGATGTGACGAATAATAATAATAATGATAAATTGGAACGACTCCACACGAACACGAGAGTTCCAGAGTTTGCCTTTGGAGGCCAATGGGGAGCAACCAGAAACCAAGCGAAACTAAACGAGCGCACGTCGCCGACGTTCGGGTGCCACGCGACGACGTCCATGCACATCAAAAATCCAGACACGGATAAACTGGAAGTTCTCGTCGCGTGGTTCGGCGGTTCCTACGAAGGCGCCGAGGACGTCGGCATTTGGACGGCGAGGAGAGACGAAGAGACCGGGATGTGGACGAAACCAAAGTTAGCCGCGAAGAAGTTTAGAAATAAACCGTACGAAGGGAAGAACTTGAAACATAACTCGCCGTATAACAAGCCAGAGCCGGAACGGAAAGGAGGCGAGCCGCATTGGAATCCGGTTTTGTTTTGCGCCGGCGCCGGCGAATCGGACGGGGACGGGGCGAGTTTAGGATCGTGCGAGAAGGAAATCGTCTTGTATTTTAAGCTCGGGTGGAAGATTTGGTTCTGGGAGACGTGGGAGGTGAGGTCGCGAGACGGTGGGAACACCTGGTCCGAGCCGAAAGAGACGGTGAAAAACGATAAAGGAGGGAGAGGACCGGTGAAGAATAAACCAATCGTGTTATCGGACGGGACGTGGCTCGCGCCGGCGTCGTTGGAAGGGCCAATGCCCGGCCAAAAAAGGAAACAATGGCGCGCGTTTGCGGATATTTCTATCGATTTAGGTAAAACGTGGAAACCGAGCTCGATTATTTTACCGAGCGAGAACGGGTACGGGAACATTCAGCCGACGGTGTGGGAGAGCGAGCCCGGGCACGCGCACATGCTTCTCAGATCCTCTCGAGGTCGAAAAGGGATGTGGATTTGGCGTTCAGATTCTAAAGACGGCGGGAAGACGTGGACGCAAAGTAGAAAAACAAAGTTACCGAACAACAACTCCGGTTTAGACGTCGCGTATTTACCGAAATCGAAAGTGCTCGTGTTGGCGTACAACCACGTCATGAACGTCGACTCGCGATCGCCGATTCGATTAGCCATATCCAAAGATAACGGCGAAAACTGGGAGTTACAAGTGGAATTAGATAACGAGAAAGGGTCGGTGCATAACGCCGGTCACGAGTACTCGTACCCGTCGTGCGTCCCTTGGCCGGCGAAGGAGTACGGCGAGGAAGGCGTTTCGGTGACGTACACGTGGCACAGAAGACGCGTGGCGTTCTTCTCGGCGAGTTTGCGGGAACTTTTGAAAATGGCCAAGCCGAACGACCAATTAACGATTTAGTGAGTGGTGATGTTTAGTTGTTATGATTAAAATCTGCAAAAACGCGCTATGTGTCTGTAGTTTTCGCACCGCGGGTATTAATCGGTGGTGGTTTTATATCTGTTACATTTTTCGCATTTTACTTTTTACAATTATATACATTAAGCGGCACACAAACTAAGACACAAGCGCGGGTTCTTTAAAAAACTTAGTGCGGCGAAGGAAAGTTTTCGCTCGTACTACTACTCGAAGAGCTCGTCGTCGCCGCTCTTTTACCGTTACTTCCTTCTGTCGGTTCGTAATCGTCGTTGTACGTCAACAAGTTATCGTAGTAATCTACCGTTTTCTCGTTCGTCGTGGAATACGCAAACTTGACGATGCTTCTTTCTCCTTTAGTAATCGGCGTGACTCGATGCACGACGGAATCCGCTTGAACAATCAACACCGAATTCGGTTCCGATCGAATCCCTCGTCTCCTTCCGGTGTCCACATCTTTCCACTCCGTTCTCGAATCCGAGCTGTTGTGAATTGTACACACAATCTCAAACTGCGGCTCGGTATACAACGCCACGTCTCGATGCCAATCCATGCTCCCGCCAAACGGATATATCCTATACTCCACCGGCACATCCGACGGTTTCAACGCGTTTCGCTTGTTCGCATCTAACTTCTCTTCATCCGACAAAACCAACTCTCTCAACTTCTCCGCCGCGAATTCCGAGCAGCACATTTGATGCACCACGTCTTCCTCCGGCACCATCACGCCTAACCGAGAGTTTGCGCACACTCTTTTTTCTTCCTTCAAATGTTTCCTCAAATCGTCGCACGCTCGCGCAATCTTCTCAAAATCTTCTTTTTCGAAGAAATTCCGAACGTATAAGAACCCACCGGCGAGTTCGAACGCGGAGGACTGGGAGGAGGAGGAGGATTTATTACTATTCTTAATCACGCTATTCCTAATAATCGTGCTACTTAATTCTTCTTCTTGGGACGAATTGTTGTTCATGTTATTACTCGTATTCGCTGCTCGACTCCTCCGCCGTCTCCCTCTCGTCGACTCGATCGTCGTCGTCGTCGAAAAAAAGAAGCTCTTCTTCTTCTTCTCGTCGTTGTTTTCATCGCACTCGTCCTCTGAATCGTCCTCCTCGTTCGTGTTGTTTGAATGCGCGGATGATGATGCATCCGCTGAAATCTTTGTCAACGGATGATGATTGGTGCTTCTTTTGCTCCTCCTCTTTCTTCTTCCACCGAACGACGATTTCTTCGAAAAGGAAAGCACCAAAAGCGAAGAGGAGGAGAGAGAGGAGGCCATGATTTTCTCGCGTTTTGTTCTCTTCTCTCTTTTGTTTGTCCTCGCTTGTGTTGTTTGTTTGTTTGAAGAGAGATCTCTCTTTTATTACGAAGTTTTCCTCCTCCGTTGTGTGCTTTTCTCTGAAGAGGAATTTTGAACGAAAAAAAAAAGACTCGCGAGAGTGATTTTGCATTTTTTCTCTTGAAGCTTCTCTCTTCTGTTTTTTTTTTTAACAAGCAAGACTTGTTGTTGTGTTTTTGGGGTCTCTTTCATTCATTCACCCCTTTCCTAAACGTCATTGTTGTTCAACACTCAACACACACACACACACCTTATATATATATATATATATAATAACGAAAAATATGGCATCGTTTCGTGTGAGTAAATAGTATCTATCTCGCGTTTACGCGGAGAGAGAAGAGAGAAGACGTTCGCGTCTCTCTTTTCTCTCTCTCTTTCGATTCGTTTTTTCTTTTCGTTTTAGCGCGTTTTTGACGACGAAATGAAGAGAGGAGGGAACAAAAAATTTCGTCGTGCCGCGAAAAGTACCGCGAAAGAGGACGACGACGACGATGAATATCGCGTCGTTTTTCATAGGAAAAGGAAGGAGACCGTCTCAAAGAGAGGAATGTGATGCTCATTTCGCGTCTGCGAACGTCGCAAAGAGCACGCAACGTTGCGTTTTCGACGACGATGATGTGCTTTTTATTCCTCTCCCGT
>Ga0255775_1004288_pt1 | contig 11305 bp, 9 predicted proteins | sample 011ome_26_FD_179973 | JGI IMG/M metagenome (GOLD analysis project Ga0255775, IMG submission 179973) | Coastal salt marsh microbial communities from the Groves Creek Marsh, Skidaway Island, Georgia - 011511BT metaG (version 2) | ecosystem: Environmental > Aquatic > Marine > Intertidal zone > Salt...
AGTGTGCACGCGATCGCCCTATCGCGCGATGGGCGCGTGTGTGTGTGTGTGTGTGTGGGTGTGGGATAGAGTATACGCTATATAATGTAAGCGAAACTCCTATATATACTATGTCCACCATCGCGCGACGCCCCGAGATCGCGTCGAGCGACGACGGGCCTCCGACCGACGTGGCAGCGTGGAGGCGCGGGGCGATGGTTGGGGCGCGCGCGCGCGCGTCGACGCCGTACTCTTCGCCGCGCGCGTGATCGCACAGACGATCGACGTAGAGGTTACGAAGTGTGACACCATGGCATCACGAGCGATGCGACGGAACGCACGCGCGAACGAGGGCGCGGCGGAATCGACGCCGTTGGTGGCGTCCCGATTCGCCACGCGCGAGGGGCGCGCCAACACCAATGCCATTCGAGCGTTTGCCGTGGCCGTGCTCGTCGCGGTATTGTGCGTAATGGGGATCGTACAATACGGGTACACGAACAATGTTGTTGATGATGCGTACGGCGCGCGATTTGCCTCAGCTACGCTCGGCGACGTGCCGAAATCGACGACAACGACGGATGCCGCGGCGCTCGGCGACATCATCAGCGATTTGAAGGATTTGACGAACAAGTTTAAAGACTTTCTCAATTCGGCCACAGCGCCGTTTAACTCTGCCAAGAATACTTTTAATCAAGTTGTCTCCCAAGTTGGCTCGCTGCCCGACAAGGTTGTCAGCGTCAAGGACAAAGTGGGTGACATGGTTGACGACGTCGGCGGCGCCGTCTCGGGGTTCGTCGAAGACGTCTACGGCACGTTGTTCCCTACTGATGCGGGTGCATTCGTGAAAAAGATTTCCGGTATTGTTGGTGCTACTGCGGAATTGGGTGGCGAAGAAGGTCCTCATTTCGCCGAACGCGCGGGTTTGGGCGCGATCGTTCGCGACTTGAACCAAGACGTGCTTCGCGAACAGCTTCGCGCGCGCTTGTACAAGGACTATGTTCCCCAACTCGGCGCCCACTATGAACACGCTGCCAAGCTCGGATGCTCGAGCTTGCCTAAGGATACCTCTGAACACGAAGCTGCCAAACTCGGGTGCGTTGCTATCTCCAGCTTGACCAAGGTTTGCTACGAAGCGCCGATGCGCGACTTGCTCCCGGAAGAAGCGTTCAGCGCCGAGTACCAAATGCCGTGGCCTGAAAAGTTGGGTGATTCTCCTTTTGCGCCCGCGCAAATTTCCGCCGGCTTTCCTACCGCTGAGTGGATCACGTGCGCTGGATTAGAAAAGTTCAACATCAAGACCGAAGTTGCCACGGAGCTCATCAAAGCGTTCAAGCTCTTCTTTGGTGCGTTGTTCGATGCAATCACGGACGGCGCGAAGGAGTTTGCCACGGATGCGAAGAACGCTGTCATGGTTCCGGTCAACGCTATCGACCAACAAGTGCAAGTTGTCGGACAACACGTGAACACCGCAAAGGATGCGATCACTCAGGCCACTTCAGTGTTTGGACGTCGTCGTTTGCTTTCCGAAGAAGAGTCTCACAACCTTCACTCCAAGGTTACCTCCCACGCGGCGACGTTGGGCATGCTGACTGAACATGCTGATTTCACCTACAATCATCACATGAAGCGCATCGAAGACCAAGTCTTGTTGCAGATTGAAAAGATTCGTGAAATTCTTCTTCAAGATCCCCTTCTTGAGGATCCGAGATCTCTCGAGTCCTTCCCGCACTATCAGACCAACTTGGATGCGCGACGCGCGAAGATTCTTGCAGAGCACGACGAGGCCAGCCTCGGCGCCGCCTCTGACAAGCTCGTTTCCGCACGAACCGCTTTGTCGAACGCAATGCAAGCGTTGAAAAACACTGAATTCGAAATCGCTGTGACTTCGAATCTTGAAGTCTCCCTCGAAGTTGACGTTTCAGTTTCTGCGTTCACGCAAGGTGACTTTATGGACATGATTATGAGCAAAATGAAGTCACCCGTCGACAACCCATACATCATGTCGAAAACGCAAATGCTTCAGTTCGGCTTTTACGTCAACTACGCGTTCGGTATTGGCTTCAAGTTGCCATATTTCGCCAAGGCTGAAGGCGCCGTTCATTTGGGATACACCCTTTCAGTGCCCGATATGAAGGTGGGAATCGCGGCGAACAATGGCCAATTCCAAGTTCTCTTCAATCCACCGGTGCCGGTGCTCACGAGAGATGGCGAAACTGCATCCATCTCCGCGCACTTGCAAGTTGGTGCTGAACTTGAAATCCCAATTGTTCAACTCGAGCTTTGCTGGGCGGGTGCCATTTGCGCCGGTCCCAAGATGTACTTTGCCCAAGGGGCGCAAATTGGTTTAGACGCGTTCGCAGCTGCTATGGGCGCCGCGCCTTCCGACTGCTTCAAGGGTGAAACGACCTTGCAAGCCGGGTTCTCCGACTTTGATTACCCGAACAAGCCCGCTTCGTGTACGCTCTCCGGAAGTGGTTACGCCGCGGGTATTGGTGCCTACTATCAAGTGCCGAAGCCTGATGCGTCTGTAGTGTTGACTACGACAATCAGCCAGCCGTGCACCGTGGAAGTCCCCGACTTGGTTCTCTACGAGTCGTCGTCGGATGATGGATTCTTCGCTCAAGCTGCTCTCTTCACCCCCGTGTGTGCGTCCAATATCCAAAGCGGATCGACGCCGCCGCCGGAATCTTGCGAATAAAGGGTCAACAAGGTCTCCTTTGTCCTGGCGAGCGCGACTCGACATCGCGTGTGCGCGCGCAGAGTTTTTGGAAGATTTGAGTGCGTAGGCGCTCATCTCAAAAAATATATAAAGTTATGCTCCTATAATCTCCTTCAGTGTGATCTTTTGTGTGCTTCGTTCGACGCAAATGTTTTACTAGTTTTTAATGCGAAATTTTACACTGAACGCTTGAAATATTTTTTACAAAGCTACGGCGACGCTGACAACTTTCAGTCGCGCGCGCGCGTTAACATACAGTGTGCCCTAAAGATGCACGTAATTTTGAAGAAAACATTGCACGCTGTGCGCGATGACCAACATCACTAGAAACTAAGATGTACTCCTCGAATGAGCCGCGAGAGTCACGAAACATCGCGGCGTAATACGTCGCTCGTGGAGACTGGCTTTTGGCTCGTACTGCGCACTCAAAGGCGCACATTCCAGACTCAGAAGATTCTCCGTAACATTCTTCACGTAGTGGACACGAATCGCAATAGTTCGCTAAATCACACGTATTGCCTTCCAAATCTATGTCGGCATCCACGGCCCACGGCAGCGACCCAACGCCGGCGTTCACAATTGTTGGCGCAGACAGCTTTGCCACGATGATCGCGCGCTCGTGTGCACGCAAAGTGTTGTAGAACTGCAAACCTCTTGCGGTATCGGACTTTAACACGTCCGCTGCCACTCTCATCTCCTTCGCTTTGATCGTCGTTGTCTCTGGAACGCCACCAGTCTCGCCGCCATCGTAGTCTAGCACCCACGCTCGCGGCGTCGCCGTCGCAGACGCCGTCGAACGCCTCTTGCCGTGATGACTCAAGAACCTGTGCGCCAATGTCTCCATGAGCGCTGTATTGCTCGTGGTATTATTATTACTACTATCCCATGACGCATTCATCGCACACGACGCCACCATGCGTTGTCGCAGAGGACAACGACGACGACGACGACCGTCGCCGCACCGATCCATCGTTATCGCATCGCCCGAGCGACGCGCCTGCGCTGACGTCGTCGCCATCGCATTCGCCGCACTCCGTGCGACACCGCACGCGTGTGACATGACGACTGTGTTATAGTCAGTCGCGTCACGTCCCCTCCGTGTCTCCGTGTGCGTGCGTACGTGCGTGCGTCGTCCACTGCCGCGTACCAATCGCGTCGTATCGCGTTCCGAGGCGATTGGCGCGTGTCGCGCACGCGTCGTCCAGGTGATGGATGGATGCCGCGCGCGCGCGCGTACGCGAGAACGATCGTCATAGTAGACGTCATCGTACGGCTATCTGTCTGTCTGTCTATCTATCTGTCTGTCTGTCTGTCTATCTATGATGCGTCTACCGCTATCGGTATACCTACCATATATATGGTACTAGTACTATATGATATATAGTATGGTGGCCCATCGCATCGATGGTCCAATCCGCGCCGATTGTCCGAATCGGACCCGACTCAGCGATCGCACGTCGTCGACGTCCTCTCGGCACCTGATGCGCGCCTGCGGCGACCTGGCGCTGGCGACGTTTGGCGCCGCTCGGCACTGCGCGACGACGTGCGCGACGACAACGACGACGACGACGACGACGACGACGTATGCGGTGTGGTATGCACGCGCACGCGATGGGCGGTGGAATGATGTATGCGTCGACGACGACGACGCGGTCGGCGACGCGGTCGGCGTCGGCGACAACGGCGTCGGCGTCGGCAGCCACGCGGTGGCGCACGATGAGGGGGATGTGTAATCATACGCAGCGCCCGACGGGCTCGCGACGAGGCGGTGCGGTGCGCGTGTGCGATGCGAGGACGATGCGCGTGCGCGTGCGCGCGATAGATGTAGATGGAGCGTCAAAGCCGCCGGCGACGACGAGTCGTCCGAAGATGACGCCGCCGGCGACGAGCGCCAAGTTGCCTTATGAGACGTTTGACTCGTGGGAAGACGGTGACCTCGGCGCAGATTTTGAGGAGGAGGATCAGCACGTGGGCACCGTGGCGGGAGTTGTTGCGTTGATTGTTGGTTCGACAGTAGGTGCGGGAGTCTTAGCGTTACCGACGGCGACGGCGGCTGTGGGTATACTTCCGTCGAGCGGAGCGTTGTTGGGCATCTGGACGTTGCTCTTGTGCGACGCGTTGCTCTTGGCCGAGGTGAATGTTGCGATTATGCGCGAAAGAGATGAGGATAGATTGTATCACGGTAGAGGTCACTCACCCGTTGTCATCTCGCTCTCTGACATGGCTGCGGCTACGCTCGGTGAAGAGGGAAAACTCTTTACATCGAGTCTGTACACCTTCATGTCGCTCACCGTGTTGATCGCTTACATCAGCAAAGCTTCTGATATCTTGTCGTCTGCGACTGGGCTCGATGTTTCTACCGCTGCGGCAATTTTTACCGTCGGACTGGGCGGAACTCTGTGCGTCGGAGGGTCAAAAGTTGCGGATAAGTTGAACCAAGCCCTCACGTACGGTTTACTCGCGATGTTTTCGCTATTGGTTCTCAGCGGTGCCTTTTACGCGGATTGGGACAGTGCGAGTTGGATTGGATCCGTTGATGCCGTTCCGAGCACTATTCCAATCATCTTCTTGACTCTTGTGTTCCACGACCTCGTTCCCGTTGTGTGCACTTACTTGAACGGCGACCTGAAAAAGGTTCGTCGGGGCATCTTGATTGGTTCAACCATTCCCCTCGGAATGTTCTTAGCGTGGAATGCAGTTGCGTTAGCATTGGTTGATGGTAAGATTGGCGCCGATCCTCTGAAAATCATCTCGGAGGACGTTGGTGGCGCTGCAACGGTTTTGTTATCCGCCTTTGGTTTGTCCGCAATTGGCACGTCTTTCATCGGCACTTCTCTTGGTTTATCCGAGTATCTGATGCCGAAGATTGATGACGTGATACAGAATATGGACGAATCCAAAGAAAAGTCACCACTCGTTCGTAAATTGTACGAAGCGATGGATGTTTACGAAGGCAAGAAAGCGTCTTTTCTTCCATCGACCAAGCGCGTCGTCGCGTTTACGTCAATGCTCGCAGTTCCATTGTTTGTGGCACAGACTTTCCCGGATATCTTCTTGCCAGTCTCCACGTTTGTAGGCGCATACGGCATGACGTTAATGTACGGCGTCATGCCTCCATTAATGGCTTGGAAAATGCGAGAACAATCTGACTTGCACGGTATTTGCGAGACCAAGCAACCGAGCTTTTGGCATTGCAAGATTACAGAGCTTCTTCCGGGCGGGCAACTCGCCTTATCAGCTTTGAGTGCATCAGCGATTGCTATCGCTGCGTCAAAAATTCATGATGATTTCACTCATGCCATCGGTACAGCGGATGTCAACGACGTTCCGGTCGCCGTTGGATTGCAAACCGTTACTGAAGTCGCAAATGTATTAAATTGAAAGGCGCGCGCGCCATGTATCACTACCATATATGAAAACATGTATCGTACAACAACAAAGAGTATTTTACAATTACTATTAGAAATCAAATCCATTGCAATTGAACGCCAACACACAGATGTTGGTCGTGCCTGTAATATTACTAAAAAATTAAATCAAGCACCCACACCCGACAAAACATCTCTCAAACGCGCGCCCTCTTGGACGGTCGATTGTTTAGACTTTCTAGTTCGCGTCGGCACTTCGTGCATTCGCAATAAAATCCATACCTCTTGAAAAGTACGTTCCGTCTCTTTTGAACGGGCAAATTCGTCGGTACATATGGAATTGTGAGCTCCTCACCCTCAGATATCGCTCTCGTCGAAACCACGAGTGCATTTGCATCATGCATGTACACAATTTCACAATTTGGGTCGCAACTATGATTAATGGATGCGCAAAATCCTAAAAGCGCAGTGCCCTCACTTGGTGGGAAAATCGCCGTCGAAAACGTCCGTGTGGATCCACCCGAAGGGACTTGAAAAAGCAGCTCCTCATCGTCCTCGTCGGCGCTATCAATCTCGCTCTCGCTCTGCTCGTTCTCGCTCTCGCTCTCATTCTTACTGTCGTTCTCACTGTCGCTCTCGTTCTCGTTCTCGCTCTCGGTCTCGCTCTGACTATCAGTCTCATCGTCGTTTTCGTCATCGATACTACTGAAATCTGCCAAAATCCTCTGTAAGCCCAGGTAAGCTTCAGCGCGGACTTCTTCTGGCATTTCTTCCTCTAAAGAAGCAACGTAACGAATCATTGGGTGCGGGATCTTAACATCGATGGAGTTCAGAGCAACTTTACTAATTGTTTGTAACCAAAGATCTGTTGAAATCATTTCTCGCTTTTCAGGCGATAGAAGGTGTGAAAGTTGTTTGACGCGCTCTTCTGCGTGCTCGACGAAGTACGGCTCGACGGTCGACACGTCGTGATGAAGTTTCTCAAACCATTCCATTTTTTCGCCAAGTGCGGGATACGTTGCAAGCAGCCTCTGCCAATCAGCACTTTGAGGTGTCAAGAACGCAACATAAAGAAAAAGCAGTCGCGCAGCCATGAGTTCGAAGGTGGCACTCTCTAGTTGTGCAAAACAAAGGCACGCCTCTGGCTGATATTCCCGATCACAGTGAGGGTCTTGATGTGATGAAGATGAAGCATGAATAATCCAAGTCTGCAGTGAGGTATCTGGTAGTTTTATTGCGGACACATTCGGGTTGAGTGACGACGAGATTGTGCCTATGAATGCTCCACAGCCGCCACACACCCCTCGCCTTGTCGCGGTACCAGAGCACTGTTTTTCAGCGAAGTGAATAAAGGAATCCCGGGCAATGACTTGCATGGGGTCCGCATCTCGCGCTGCATAAGCTCCTCTACCACTTGGGTGCGCACTGATGTGCAAAAAGTCTCCACCGTGTGAGACCGAGACCATCGCGAGGCGCCAACTGTCGCCACAAGCGCGCGTGCGCTGCGCGTTGGCGTTGGTGCGAGTTTCCCGCCATGAGTGAGGAAGGCGTGTATCGAGAATTCAGTGCACGTCGTATACAATATGAACGTCATCACGTCATGAGATCGTCATCGACGGGCGCCACGCACGGGGCAAACGCTGGTGCTGTTGAAGATTATTTTGATTTGAAATTGACTGCAAACTTGATGAGGACGACGAGCGAATCTCAGCTGTTGCGTGTGGTCATCGTGGAAGATGGAGCAATTAAATCCACGTTCGCGTGCGGAACGACGCTCGTACTTGACGCTAGTTGTCGGGCGATGACGGTTCACCAACCAGCGACGTCCCAAACGCGCGTTACTCGTCAACTGACAGCTTTTGCAACGAGCGCCTGGGTGGGGAAATTGCTCAAAACTTTGGACGTACGAAATTCTTTAGTCGACACCCCGCATTACGCACCTTGTGTGATCAAGTCACGTGATGAAGACGGAGCACGAGCTTTTATGAGCGCGTTCAAAGTCAACCGTGTTCGGTGGAGTGACACCGACGTTGACTTGGAAGCCGATGGCGGATTTTCTCTAACGTCTACGTGCGGGTGTGCAAAAATTAGGCTAGCTCCACATGGTTGCTTTATCGATATCCTCTATCCCGCTTTAGTGGGCGAAATAGGAGCGTCTTATGAGTATGTTTGGCAACAGCAGCGGTTTGCGTCGACAAATATTCCTCATCGGTGGCACTATCCTTCTTGCATATTAAAAAGCGCCCGGGCATTTACGACAGGCGAGTCAAACGAGGCTTGGTGTCCTGTTGAAGATGAAGAACTTTCATGTACGTCACTCCCCGTACCAACGCTTGGGGCAGAGTCGTTCGATGAATCGTTAAACACGCCGTGGAGCGCGCAGCGTGACGACGTAGATTCATGGTGGGCCAACCCGGGATTGGCCACGTTTGACGAAGATTTCAAGCCATCTATCGAGTGGACATCGCATGCGATACTTTGGGCAAATAATGGTCACATTGAGCTCGCCGGTGTAATTTCTCGGTGCATCGCCGTTGCGCATGAGAGCGAGAGCGCAATCGTAGCGCCGCACGATTCGAGTGACTTCATCACTGTTATTCCTGTTGGATTAACTCAGCGCACAATTCATTTAGAATCTGTGCCAAGCGATCCCATGGCTAGCACAATACTTCGAATCATGGAATGCTTGCGTCGTTTTGAACGCGCCGTAGGGTGCGGCAGATCACGGATGTGTGATGTTGGCGAGGGAAACAACGCAACGGACGGATTTTCTGCAACATCTACTGAAATACTTCATCGAACATCAGTCGCCGGTAAAGGCGAATTATGCGCCTATGCTGATGGACGTGTGAGGGGCGTTTTTGAAGATCGTACAATTTTATTATTTGATCGAAATCGCGAAAACGCGCGACTAGTGTTGAACGACGGCACCCGTGTCACGGTGCGCGTTTGTTCACCGGCGACTGGTCGATGGTACGTCCAAACTGCGCTGGCTTTCGCGCATTCTGTTTGGCGGGCACGTGAAAGCACCAATATTGAACAACATGCCGGTATAGATGTTTCCGCCACCATCAGACGAAACGATGAATGGTTAAAGTGGTGTGAAAAGAACAGAGGTCTTCCAATGCGTGAATACCGATCCTTTGGCGACACTATACGTCGCCACGACATTGTCGCTGATGAACTCACGAAAACTGCTGCGTGGCTAGCATCTATCGTAACGCAAGACTAGAAAATACAATTTCTGTACTATATGTGTGATATTAAGAAGACTTATCTAGGGAGGAATGTCGTTCCTTATCGTCGTTCTGCGTGTCTATGGTCGGCGTGAATTGACGCACGCAATTGTCGTTTTCGTCAAAACAAGGCACACGCAGTTCAACGAGAAATCATGCCAGAGTTTTACTGTACAATAAGCGTTTTTGTGCGACGAGCGCGGCGTTTGAGGCGTCGTTACCCGTTGGCACAACACCTGCCCGAGTGATTGTGGCCCAGACCTGACCAGCGACGCCTTCGTCGACGATTAAATTTAATCCAGAGACGCCGTACTCGGGCGTATGGCACGCCACGACGGGCCTGTTTTCAAAGCCGAACACTTGATGAGATCCCACTGGGGCATCCATCACTCCTGCTAACCCACTGCTACGTAAAACTTCAACTAGTTTCGGTCCACATACCGTCAACAACGCGCAATTTTCATTTAATTGCATGAATTCATGACTTGGCATGACGCTCCCGAGCACTGCCAACGCTTTTGCCGTCGCGCGCGGAGGAGTCACCAAGATGAACCCTTCACCTTGAACATACACCTGCGCAACGTCGCCTGATGGTAACGTAATCTCGAACCCGCTTCCCGGTGCTGATAATTTGACGCCGTCATCATTAGCGAGCACCTGAAGCGCGCGTAAAGCCCCGGGACCGCTTGCGCGCACGAGTCCCCAATCACTTCTATCCACGACAGCTGCGCCACTCGCGATGGCTTCGGCTTCCTCGGTCACCGATCCAAAGTGCGAGACGTACCCTTGCTCATCAAACACCGCTCCAGCTTCCTCCTGTAAGCCTTCTAAATCGCCATCGATATCCGGTGGCAGCAACCCGTCGAGGTCCACCGCTAACAGCACCACCGACCGAGGTCGTGCGGCGGCCACGCATCGAGCACCGCGTCGTCGTGCACCCTTCCTGACACTCGTCCCGCGAATGTGCGCGCGCGCGTTCGCGTCGGCTCGTAAAAGTCGTGCGTCTCCTACGTGCGTCATCGTCCTCGTTCGTCGGTCGTCGTCGTCGTCGTCGTCGTCGTCGTAAACCGCGAGCAGGAGTGTGGGGTGTGTGTCTGTCCGCCAGTCGTGGCGTCGTGGCCTGAACACATCTGTGCAGATGTGTCCATACAAATATCTCACGCGGAATATTGGATTGTGTTGTCCGCACTCGCCGAACCGTCGTCGCAGCGTGACGCGACGGGCGTGGCGCGGAGATTGCGCGCAGTGCGAGTGGTTTCTGAGGCGCGCGTGCGTTCGTCATGTCCGCGAACGCGTCGACGAGTGCGAGCAGCGGAGCCGCGTCATCGCCGTACGGTGATGCGTCGCAGACAAGCGGCAGTGGAAGCGGTGGGGACGCCATCGACTCGTCGGTTTTGTGGATTCTGTTTTGCATGCTCGTCGCCGCGAGCTTGACATCGACAACCATAGCGTATTTATGGCATAGACGTTACACGAAAGCGCTTCGCGAACGGCAGGCGATGCAAGAAGCAAAGTTGAAAGCGCTACTCGCTCCGCCAGAGCCACCCGAGGGAACCTTGGCGTGTCAGTCACCAGCCGGACTCTTCCAGCTCGCTATTCGAGATGCGTCGATGAGAGCTGGGGAAAACTTTTACAGCAGAGACGTGGAAGTCGGCGCGTCGCCTAATTAGCTCGCACACAGTTGTTTGTAGAATCACCGTACGAAGTACATGTAACTTTTATATTTATATTTACACTTGTTTCAACTACCTACGTTTCACGAGTTTGGCCGCACGCGACGCATTTGACGTCGCGGACGATGTACGCTTTGGCGCTGCCGACGATGAACCTACTCTAACTAAACCTGACACTCCGCTTGTCGATGGTGCACTTGCGAATATTGACTGCTTTAAAATGTCCCGTCTTGTTTCCTTTCTTCGATGGTCAAAGCGCGCCGCATCAGACATAAAAATGCGTCTCGCGAGCTGCTTATCCTCCTCTTTTTCGGGCTTCAGTCGTACGTG
>Ga0255775_1004305_pt1 | contig 11262 bp, 4 predicted proteins | sample 011ome_26_FD_179973 | JGI IMG/M metagenome (GOLD analysis project Ga0255775, IMG submission 179973) | Coastal salt marsh microbial communities from the Groves Creek Marsh, Skidaway Island, Georgia - 011511BT metaG (version 2) | ecosystem: Environmental > Aquatic > Marine > Intertidal zone > Salt...
TTGCCGCGCGGTTACGTTTTTGAATTTCCTTTTTATTTAGAAGAAGAAGAAGAAGAAGAAGATGACGACGACGACGAGAAATTGGAGACGAGAGGAAGACGACGAAGACAAAAACGACGACGATAACAGGAGCGATTCTGCCGCCGGCGGCGAAAAAGGAGTTGGTGGTTTTGGATTCGGGAAAGGCGTTTCCGCGTTCGTAAGCAAAAGCGAAGATGGAGAAGAAGAAGAAGAAGAACTGCTGCTCGCGAGGAGGAACGCTTCTCCTTCTTCTTCTTCTTCTGCCGCTGCTTTATCCCAATCGTCGCTCTTTTCCGAGGAAGAAGGAGATGAAATCGACGATGGAGGTGGTAACGATGGCGGCGGCGCTCCGGAAACGCCAAACTCGATCGATCCGGAGTGGTTGCGAAGGCAACACTTTTACGCAGCGGCGAGGCATCGAGAGAGAGTTTTGAGCGACGAAGAGAACGAGTATGGAATTACGAACGCGAGGACGAGGACGAATAGGCGCGCGAGACGAGATGCTTTTGGTAACGTTATGGACGATTTCGACGACGATTTCGACGACGACGACGAAGATAGAGCGACGATGAATTCCGAGGACGTGTTTAGTCGAGACAATAATACGAACGACGATTATTACGAAGAAGGCGACTCGATCTTCTCAGAAGATTCAGAATTTTTACGGAACGCGCAAAACGCCGCGGCACATAGGAATCGCGGCGCCGGGTATAACCCGTTTGGTATGAATATGAATTCAAGTGCGAGTACTAGAAACGTCGGGAGGAGTAGTTCAGGAAGAGATTTTAGAAGAAACAATAACAACAATAACAACAAGATTAGGAGCAGTAATAAAGACACAGAAATCGAATCCGACACCGACGACGACGACGAAGATACGACGACGACGCCACTTTTAACGAAGAGTCCGACGAGAAAAGGTCCTCACGCGTCTCCGGGTAGGAAGAAAGCCGATAGCACCAACGCTCATCGTAATCATCAACCTCAAGTCGATACTTTCGTGCCGGTACGGGCGAGAGATGTTTTAGAGCACTCGGCTGATTTTTACGACACTTCGGTAAACTCAGGTCTATCTCCGTTTGAAGTCACTCGCAGGTTACGAAAGTTCGGCCCGAACTCTGTTCCTGGAGAGAAATTCGATTACGGTCAGTTGGTGAAACACGCCCTTCGCGAGTTCAACGCGCCAGCTGGGAGGGTGATTTTCTTTGCTATTTTCTTACAATGCCTACAAGCTATGGATCCAGCGAAAACACTCGATTCTATTATTGATGTTTTAGTCTTGTTCTTGGTTTTCTTTGCAAACTGTTACGTTGGGTGGTCCGAAAGCAGAGACGACGGCGCTTTGATGGCTGGGACGGAAGTCACGACTTCGGCTTTGACGACGACTTCAACAAAAGCAACGACGAAACAATCGCAGAAACAAATTTTAGAAAATATGACTCGGACAAACGCGCCGAGAAACGGACAGTTCCCCGCGTACGCGACAGTAGTTCGAGATAACGGGAAGCAGATGCGCGTGTCGTCGAAATCGCTCGTGCCGGGTGATATTGTCGAATTGCGCGTCGGTCAAATCGTGCCGTGCGATTGCGTCTATCGAGGCTCGGGCGTATTATTCGTCACGCGAAACTCGAATTATCTCATTAATACCGCGTCGTCATCGACGTTATCCTCGTCTTTGTTTGCAAATGGTACGCCGCGCGGAGGTGCGAGTCGTGGTGATGAATTGTCCATGCTCTTTGGCGATGATAACGAAATGGACTCGCTGGATTTAATCGGCGTCTCCGAAGGCGAACCGGTTTTAGGAGGGAGTGTTATTTACGCCGGTTGCGGTGCCGCAATTGTAGGCAGAACCGGTCCTCGAACAGCCATCGCGCGCAAAATGCAGCAGATTATGCAAATAGAAGAACATCGCGCGAACGCCGCTGGTATTTTAGGTTTCTTCTCGATGACTTCAACGAGTCATCAAAATCGCTCGAGAAAATCATCCATGGTTCGCTCGAAATCGTTTGGTGCTCTGTTTGGATCGTCGGCTTCAACGCAACGACGAAGTCATCACCATCGACAGCAAGTACCTACGATGGCGCGTACTACCGTTGCAACACCGCCGAGAGGGTCTGCGTTTGACCGGTCTTTAGATCTCGTGATGACCGGGGTGGCTGTGGCGTCGTTCGCTTCTGCAATTTCACTTTGGCTCTTTTTAGTCGTAGCCGGTAGAGGATTTTGGTTTGCGTGCTCCTTTGCAACCGTATTGTGCGTGTGCGCGTTGCCAATAGCTGTGAGAGTTGTCGTTCACGCGACTGTTGCGTTGGGTATTCGGAGAATGGCGAAAGCGCGCGCGTCTCCTGGGTACAGCCCAGGACTCGACGATTACTATCCCGAGTATTATTTGAATGAGCAAGCAAACAGAGAACATCTGAACATGCAACAACGACAACAGTCGAACAAAGAAGCATCGAGTAGTAGCAATCCGTTGTCATCCTTCGTTGGCTCGACGACGACGAGAACTTTTGGTATCAGCCGATTGAGTGCAATACAAGACGTTGCCGCAATGCAAGCGCTCTTCTGTTCGACGTCGTGCTGCGTGGTCGATCGGTTCGCGACTCGTATTGTCGGAGAACCCATTGTGTTTGCAGATAGTTGTCAACCGAGGGACGTTTTGGTTGCCGCGGCATTGGCATCGCGATGGTGGAAGAATTCATCTTCAGTCATGGAATCAGCAACCCCAACCACAGCGAGATCGAACAACAACAATGTCTTTGAGCAACATCTGGTAGCAGACGACGAAATGAATTTGATATTCGACGATTCCGTCGATCGCGCCATCGCGGAGCGACTAGCGGAAGACGGTTTGAGTTCGCTCTCAGAAACCTACATCCAGAAAACGTACGAACCGTACGATTCCGTAGTCAAACTTTCGAGAGCAACGATTTCCAGAGAAGAAGCCATGGATGGTTCAAACTCTGGTGTGTTCGCTGTAGCCAAAGGATGCTTAGAATCCATAGATAATTTAGTCCGTCGAGAAACTATGATTTCTCGCGCCGGGAACGAAGAACACGCGAAAAAAGTCTTTAAAGCGTTAGACGAGGCTCGAAATCGCGAGAGAATGTTTGAACGACGAGGTTTGCGATGTGTTGCAGTTGCATGCGCATATGACGTGCAAACAACCGCGGAAGTGTTCGAAAATAGCGCGCAGAACCAAGGCAGTATCGTGAACGGATGGGTCTTCTTAGGTATCTTTGCCTTCTCGCGTCACGTCCGTCAAGATTGCAACGCCGGCAGAGACGCGCTGAAAGCTTTAGGCGTGGACGTGAAATTATTCACTTCCGCGTCGGAATCGTTTGCTAAAGTGCGAACGGAACAGTTGCACAATCCAAAACGCGTGCTTTCGTCGACGAGAACTGGTAACGCGGGAGAGGAGTTTGCGTCTTCATCTTTACTCGATAATCAAGATACGGACTCAGAACTCAATAGGTCTGAAAATGCGAGTCAAAAAAATCGACAACAACCACCATCGGTTTCGCCCCGCGTGCAATCGTTCTATACGAACGCGGGTAAACGATACGAAGGTATCGTTCGAAATTGTCGAGAAGTTTTAGAAGGTCGACCACCGCCGGAGCAAGTGACATCTGAACAACAAAGGAGCGATTTCGTTTCCGATGCCGAAAGAGGTATTCGATCGTCCACGATTCATTCTACATCTACGACGACAATAACAACCACATCCATAGTGCCTATCAGTAAAGTCGATTGCTTTTTCGAGTGCAGCAACGCGGAAACGAAAGCGAACATCATTCGCCGGTTCAAGCAAGCGGCGATGCATCAAAACAGTCGCCACAACCAGCGGTTTTTGGGCAGCAGCAGGAAAGTCATCGTTGGCGTTCTCGGAGATCGTTTAGAAGATCTACCCGCCATGCGGGCTTCCGACGCCGCTTTTGCCGCCTCGCAATCGTCCACGGATGCTGCCGTTCGCGTTGCTGATTTTGTCGTGTCGAGACCGTCGCTGGCGCACGTCGCTTCTGCAATCGTCGAAGCGAGAGCTGTTTTTGCACGCGCAAAGACTTACGTTTTGTACCGCATCATCTGCACGTGCCACTTGCTCACCGTGTTTGTCCTGTGCGCCTTCTTAGTGTTTCCGAACGAAACTAACGTGGCGTGGCCGAAAACGTTCACTTTACCAGTCATCGCGTTGGCGTTGTTAGCCTCGGTGAACGATTGCGTCGTCTTGTCAATCGCTTATGATTTTGCGAGACCGTCAGCGTCGCCCGAAGCGTGGCGTTTGCCGTGCATCTTGGCATCTGGACTAGCGATGGGCTTTGTTGCCACATTCACGACGTGCTTTGTAGCGCGCGAAATCTTCTCCAGCTCAAATGCAAACTTTGGTTTACTCGAAGCGTTGGACATCGCGCCGGATACGTACGAGCAAGCCAAGTGCATGATTTTCTTGAAAATGGCATTAACGGATGCATTCTCGGTATTATGCGCGCGCTCGGACGGACCCGATCCGTTTTGGACGTTAGCACCGGGTGGGTTCCTATTCCTGGCCACCATGGCGTCTTCTTTTGCCTCCATTTTGCTCACGAGACATTGGCCGTTTCACGAAATGTCGCCGTGTACGTTTGAGCAAACGTTGTTTTGCATATGCGTTGCTCTGTTGAGTTTTCTCTTGCAAGATGCCGCGAAGACAATCTCTTACAGAGCATTAGTCAGAGCAGAGTGGATGCCTGAACGCAGACGTCTATCGTCCGCGGAAACGAAACGAATTTCCGCGGTTGCGGCGAGAGACATCGATTTAGAACGCAGGGAGGCGTTGCGCAAAGCGATCAAAGCGAAAACGTCGAAGGATAACAACGTGGCCACTGGAGCTACTTTCACCCCGAGAAATGCGCCACCAATCTCACCGTTCCTAAAAAAATCCACCGGCGGCTCTCCTATACGATCTGGTCAGCGCACACCGACGGCAGCGAACGATGCGGCGTACTTCAACAGCGCCCAAAAATTCAACGCGTCGCCGCACAGATCGCCTCGGCGATTAGAGACCACTATGGAAGGAGAAGAGGATGAAGAAGATGAAAGTAGAAAAGACGAAGATGAGCGACTGGAACATCATCATCAACAACAGCGAGGAGAAGGCGAACACGTGAATGCGGACGATGACGACGTAGCGGAGGAATTATCCTCCATCGATGAAGACGAGGACGACCACTTTGGTGCTCGCCCGACGTCTCTCTATGACTCGCCCGCGGAAGAACCGGAGACTGTTTTGCAAAATAAACTTCGGGCGGAAAAAGGTGAATTAACCATCGATACCTTCACACGCTTGACGTTTGGATACCGCACAATATTGAACAAGGAGTTGAAACAACTCTCGCTCTCTATCGATTGGTCTCGAGCCTTTCGCGATTTGCGAAGGGCGAAAGCGGATTCACAAGTTGGCGCTTTGCTGGACGCGCACGCGACGTTGAGATGTTTAGACGCCGATTGTGGCGTTGGAGCGTTTTCGATGATGTTAGCCGAAAAGTTAGCCGCGAAGAAGTTGAAGAAGAAAGGAGGAATGAGTGGTGGGAAGATGATGAACAGCGACGATAACGACGGAGAGGAGGAGTACGAACTTTCGTCTTCGGACTCGGAGAATTTGGAGAGGGAAACGGGTTTGTCGAAGGAGGAGAAGAAGAAAGTCATGACTTCCGACGAGAAAGAAGACGAAGAATCCGCCTTGAACGGTCGCGTGGTGGCCGTTGAATTGTTATCGACCTCTTTGGTTTGCTTAAAACACGCTTTAGAAGAGATTAACGAGAACGACATCGACTCCCCGTTCCGCGCAGTGGCGTTGCATCGCGGCACCTTGGACGTGTTCAAAGTGAAACCGATGTCCTACGACGTCGCGTATAATGCGTTTGGCTTTGAACGCATCCAAAAAGGTACAAGCTTAAGAGCTGCGGCGAGAGCGTTTGCTATGTCTGTAAAAACGAACGGTTTAGGTTTCATCGCCGTGCACGCGGCGAAGAGCGCTGACGCTCAATTTCACGCTTTATATCGAAACGCCTTCGTCGCGTCTTCAACGACGACGATGTTACCTTCATCACCAACAGCTTCGTCTGCATCGATGACTACTGCTGAAGACGTCATTGACGAGCTGCATAGGCTCGGCGTCGCGTACAACGTTACCACAAAGTCCTATCAATTACGAATCGAAAAGATAGGCGAATACAATCGTAGAATTTTGGAGAGTTACTTACACGGCGTCGCGATGGATGATTCGTTAACTTTAGAGGAGATATGTGCGGACGCGAAAGTGGCGCAATTCTTATCCAAGAACGATCGAGGTGATCACTTTTCGTTCACGCAAATCGTAGCGCACGTCACATTGTAATATTATTTTAAGCAAACGTGTTCATTAAAGCGTACAATTCGTTTTTTTATTCGCACTTCCCGATGCATTTCACTTCAATTTTCCCTCCTTGCCCGCTCCCTTCGTACTTCTTGACGAAAGAATCGCACCCCAAACTCATCCTCGTATCCACTCCGGTGTACGGATTCACCCCTTCCGCGGTTTCGCACAAACCTAACACCTGGTACCGATCGATAACTGCCTCGGTAAAATCCGCGTTCTTAATTTTCATCTCGCCCATATCCGACCGAATAAAGTTCGCCCCAACTGCCACCGCGTCTTCAAAGTTCGCGCCTCGCAACAGAACGTAATCGAACAGCACGTTCGAAACGTCCGACCCGTGCACGTCCGCGTTCGGCATTATCGACCTCGTCATCACTGCTCCTCGCATGTCTGACTTTGAGAAATTCGTGTTCCGTAGCTCGGCTTCCACCCAAATCGTCCCTCGTAAATCCAAGTTTGAGAAGTCTTCGTTCGAGTGCTCCGACTTGGAATAAAAATCAACCCCGTCGAGTTGTTTCACCCGTAAATCCGTCACCTCCGATTTTACGCTGTCGTCTAAAAATTCCGCTCGAGCAGAAAAGAAGTCCCCGATTTGGGCTCCAAATCCCATCGAGAACGCCGTGGCTAAGGAGAGAAGGATGGATGTCGTTCTTTTTGTTCTTCTTCTTCTTGAATCGTCGTCGTCGTACGACGTGCTCGGCGTTCTTTCATCATCATCATCATAATTTCTGAGTGACGACGATGATGATGATGATGATGATGAACGAAAGACTACTCCTTTTCTCATCTCAAAACGACGACGTAAACGAGCATCAGCGACAGTCAATCTTCTCGCGGTACTTTTAACAGATGTGCCAAAACGCGTCGTCGTCGTCGCGGTAGGAGCGGTAAGAGTCGTCGTCGTCATCATCAGCGCAGCAAAGTAATTATTTTAGAGTAGTTGAGATACGATTTTATTATGAAGCAAAACGTAGGTAAAAGCAGCAGAGTCGATCGACGATAGAGTACAACCGGACTACTCTACTACGAATACTATTAAAACGACTAAAACTAAAACTCATCCAAAACTCATCACGCGATGGTAATCGAGTTCACCATGACCCCTTTCTTCGGGCAATCGTTCGGGTGCGTCTCCACCGCGGATATTTTCATCACGACGTTCATACCTTCGGTGACTTTACCGAACACCGGGTGCGCGGACGGCGACGATTTGTCGAACCAATCGAGGAAGTCGTTGTGGACGGTGTTGATGAAAAATTGACTCCCGCCGGAGTTTTTGGCGCCGGTATTTGCCATCGACAAAGTCCCGGACTCGTTCGAGATCTTCGCCGTCAGTTCGTCCGGAATGCAGCCTTCTCTCGCGTCTCGCGTTATTTCTTCCTTCGTGGCGAGATTTGTAAACTTTGAGTTTGGCGGCGGCCCTCCCATTCCTGCGTTCGCGGCGCCGTTCTTTTTCGAGTTTGGGCACCCAAACTGTAACATGAATCCGTCGATGACTCTGTGAAAGTGCAGTCCGTTGTAAAAACCGGTGTTTGCTAAATCGATGAAATTCGACGCGGTTAATGGCATTTGGTCAACGAACAGTTCGGCTTTGAAAGACCCTTCCGTGGTATCGAAAGTGGCGATTGGGTTCGTGGTCGATGATGCCATCGCTTGTATTCGTCTGTTGCTGGCGCTTCTGCGTGTTCTGAGAGAAGAAGAAGAGACGACGTTTTTGATCACCCGAAACAGGAGTGATGACGTTGAGGACATTTTGTCGCGAACGAGACCAAACGAAAAAATGATCAAATTTGAGGTTTTTGCTCTCTTGGTCTTCTTCTCTCTTGTTGTTCGCGCAATAGTAAGGAGGGACAATGTATATAACATGTGGTATAATTATGCATTAAAAAGCAGCTATGAACAATAATAAATCATCACACCGCGTACGAACCGCGTGTGAACTTTGAAGTTTGTATTAATTAATATGTTTGGAATTCTTTTGCTTACTTTTCTTACGGAAATCTACCTCGCGAACGTCTTTTTCTATGGTGCTGCCCCCGGCCCCGGCGAATCCGTTTCCACCGGTCCAAGAGTACCCGGACGAACGCAACGGATTTTTCATCAAATACTCGTTCGTGAATTCCTCTTCGTATTTCTTCTTTTTCTTCTTACCTTTGACTTTTGGCGCGAACTCTCCGACGCCGTTCGCTTCGTCTTCCGCTTGTTGCATACCTTCGGAGATCCAGTCGCGGTTGTCGACAGTTTCTAAAGAAGGCAAGTCTTTGTTCAAAAAGTTATCTAATCGATTTAAAACCGCAGATTCGACGTTTTGTTGGACTCGCATTTGACCGCCATGGCCGTCGGAGCCGAACAAGTGCGCGTGACGAATCTTGGCTTTGTTTTTCGGTCCCGTCCACGTGTGGTCTTTGTAAGACTCCAAGTGCGCGGTGTGCCCCGAGCATACCGGCGCGGCTTGTCTAAACGTCGAGGAGGTGAAACAGTTGCATTTGGCGTCGCACACTGTCGCGCCTTCGCTAAACGCGACGTCGATGTACGGGTCGTTGTGATGCAACGCCATAACTAAATAGGTCATGTCGTCTTTAATCGAATCTAAGTGCTCGTTGTATCGAACGCCGTCAATGCGCATCAAAAACGGACGACCCGACGAGGACGTTTCATCGCGCGGTTTGCCGACAATGAACACTTGAAACGGTAATCCTTTAAACGCTTCCGAGGCTTCTTTCAACTTTTTCGCGCGGAAGAAGACGATGCGAGGGGTGGAGACTGGGCCGCCGATGCGTCCTCCGTGGTTCAACGTCTTTTGGAAACCTTTGATAACTTCATCCACGTGCTCTTCGCCCATGTGTAAAACGATCGTTTTCTCCTCGTGCTTCGTGTTTGCAATCAACGAGTCGCCGGTAATCATCGGGACGGACATCGTTCTGCGGTTCGTCAATCCTTTTCTCGCGTCGTCTTTTGACTTTGAAAGTTCAATTTCGTGCATGCCGTTTTTGTTTCCGATGACTTCTTGCTTGACTCGAACATCGCCGGCACCGGCTTCCTTCGCTTCATGTTCCGTCATTTCAACCACTCGTTCAAAAGATTTCGGCTCACCCTCGTAAATTTCTGTCACCGCGGGCATTTGTAACGTTTTGAACGATCTAGCGATGAGTAAACCAAACGCCGCTTGTTTTTGTCCAATTACGATGGCTTTATACGGTTTCGGTCCAACCATGGCGTTCGGTTCCGCTTGGTTGATGGTCGCTTGATTCGGTGCATTTTGCTCTTTTCCCTCTTTTCCTTTCTTCTTCAAAAGCATTCTGCGGTTGATCGTCGTTTCCTCCTCGGATTCTTCTTGAGATTCTCCTCCTTCTTGTTCTTCTTGTTCAGCCGCTTCTTCGGCTTTTTCCATCATCTCCATGGCGAGCAAATCCGAGTCCGAGGCTCGCGAACTCGGCACTTTCTTATCCGCTTTCTTCCAAAATTGCCATTTCTTTTTCATCTGTGTCTCCTCCTTCTCTTTTTCGTACGCTAATTGCTCCTCCGCTGCGGCAATTTGCTCCTCCGCAGACAGTTCTTGTTGTTGTTCTTCCTCTTCTCCTCCTCCTTCTTCGGCTACCTCTTCTTCTGCTTCCTCAACTATCTCCTCCGGCGGTCCCATCGGCGGCGGAGGCGATTGCGCAATCGCTGCTTCCAACACGTGCTCTTCCGTATCTCTCTGATCGTCGTCCACTTTACCTTCGGAATAGCTCGCCGCGGTTTCCGCCTCGGCTCGAATTTTCAACGCCTCCGCCGCTTTCTTATCCGAAATCCGTTTATGTTCAATGTACGAGAACCCTTCCATGTAACTCGCCAAAGCGATAAACTCCAACTTCACTCTTCCTGGCTTTTCCGATTTATCCGCCGGATTGATCAACTTTGCATCCGCGTCGAAATCGCACCTGTTTTTGAAAAAGTATTGCAAACTCGCTTGCTGTTCGAAATACGCGCACGTATCGCTCGCTCTGTTCGCGTGCGGCACGTCGGACTGTTCGTCTTCCATTTCGTTCGATTCCCGCGCGGATCTTATTTCCTCCATCGCTTGCTCTTCTTCCGTCGGTGCGTTCACTCTGGACGAGATTTCCTCCGTCGACGCTTCCGGGTCTAACTCGTTCGCGTTTTCGTCTTGCGCCGATAACGTCTCTTTTTCTGCCATCAAAGCCGTGACTTCCTCCACGGATTTCCCGTAGTTTGAGTTTGAGACTAAAACCACGGACAAGAAAAATACGGCCGGTACGAGGACCGCGCCGAGCCAGTGTTTCGTCGTCCACGACTGATTATTTTTCATTCCTCCTTTTTGAGAGGAGTCGTCGTCGTCGTCGTTGTTACTTTGTGATGATGATGTTAAATGATTAGTCGTCTGATGATGATGATGGTGCTGAGAAGACGACGCCGCTAACTTTGCCGCAACTCCCCCAGAAGAAGAAGAAGAAGAAGCAGCAGCAGATTTCGTAGAAGGTGCTTGCGGTTTTCCAGTCACCAACTGATGATCTGATCGCTGTCTAAACCCCGCGCCGCCGTTGTTCCGTTTCATCTTCTTTGTAGTCTTTGATGAATGAATTCTTCTTTGACGAATTCTTCTTCTCTTGTGTTGTTTGTGTGCGGCTCTCCTCGTCGTTTTACTTTTTTGCCATGTGAAAAAGCTCGAAAATTTTTTGGTGAAAAGCAAAAAAAGGACGAATTTTTCTCTTTTTCTCTTTTTCTCTTTTTTTTTTTTCTCTCTCTCTCTTGCTTTCTTTTCTCTCTCTCGTCTGGACAAAACAAAAACTTCACTCACAAAAGCTTTTCTTCCGTTTTACGACGACGCGGAAAGAAGAAGACAAACAACACGA
>Ga0255775_1004311_pt1 | contig 11251 bp, 15 predicted proteins | sample 011ome_26_FD_179973 | JGI IMG/M metagenome (GOLD analysis project Ga0255775, IMG submission 179973) | Coastal salt marsh microbial communities from the Groves Creek Marsh, Skidaway Island, Georgia - 011511BT metaG (version 2) | ecosystem: Environmental > Aquatic > Marine > Intertidal zone > Salt...
TAATATTGATTGATGCTTTTAAGGGGCTTTCCGTTCACAATAAAGGGGACGGTCCCATCATTAAAACCGACTGTTGCCAAATTGTTTAACCCAATGTCACAAGCGGATATGATCCCGCTTTCGAGGATTGGTTTTTCTTGTTTGGTATAAACTACTTCTATCTTATAATGATTTAAACATGGTATAATTTTTACCTGATTAATCATATTGAAGTCTTGTATTTGTGTTTTAATTCTTATATCTGTTTTTGATAAAAGTATGATTCCGTTTTTTGTAAATTCTTTTTTACTTAGAGCCTGTTTATCATAAACAACGATTTGCCGACCGTCTATTGAATGTTTATATTTTGGTATTTTTGCAACCAATCCTTTTTTTCTTAAAGCAAAAAACGATTTGAAACTTCGATCAGCCAATTTTAAACATTCGTTACTTACCTTTGCGGGTAATGCTTTGTAATCAGTTGTATTTTTTAATTGCTTATAAGATTCCGAAAGTGAAAGGTAAGTTTCATTTTGGAAATAGTGTTGTCTTATTGCGTACAGAGCAGAGTTATAAACATTCTTTGACCTAAAGGCCAAAGAATCACATTCCTGATAGAATGGGTTATTTTTGTTTATAATATGTGTTTCTGTTAATTGCATAAGTTAATTTGATAAAAAATCAATTATTTGTTCTCTATTTTTCTTTTTTCTTAAACCATAAATTCTAGCAGAAAAGGAATAAATTATAGATATTAAATCGGTTAAAATTTCATGTTTTTCACTCTCTTGTTGATTAATTACTAAAATATCTTTATTTTGTTTATTTAGTAATAATTTAATGTAATTAAAACCAAATCTGGTTAATCTATCCTTATTTTCAACAATAATTAAATCCCAAGAATCAGTTTTAAGGATATTTGTTAGCTGTGTTCTATTATCGTTCATACCACTTCCAACTTCTTTCACTGATTTAACAATTTTATATCCATTATTGATTGCAAAATTTTCTAATCTTTTTAATTGATCGTTTAATGAATCTTTCCTATCATTATTAGAGACTCTAGCGTATAAAACGACATTTGTTAATTCCTTATCAAAGTTACTTACTGGTATTTTTACATGACCATCTTCCATAAACGCACCGCGTATTTTACCAGCTTTAAATCTATTCCAAGCTGTTCTATACGTTACTGAATTTTCTTTTGCGTAATCCGAAAGTTTTTTATATATTTTCTTCATATTAATAAATATACCAATAATAGAAAAAAATTAAATTTTTTTAAATATATTTCTATAAAAAATTAAAAGATTTTATCACACCTATTAAGGAATAAAGGCCAATCCTCATAGGCCAATCCGCATTGTATTAAGTTGCACCGTGTCCCAATCATAATTATATCTCCGCGTAAAGTTGAATATTGTTTAAATCTCCTCCAGTACTGTAATTTTCCCACTTAAACTGAAAATCTCGTATTGAACCATAACTACAATCATCATAAAAATCTTCATGTAATTCATTAGGAATTAAATACCAATGTCCCCAAATATCTTGAAGTACTTTTACTTCTCTTAGGTTTTTAGTATTTGGAAGCAAAGATGGGCTTTCGATACCTTTTGAAGCAATCTCTTTCCATACTTCATCAAACTCTTCTTGAGTTGTATTATCAAGTATGTCTTTTAGTTTTTGTGCTAGTTCTGATTTCATGATGCAAATGTAAGGGGAATTATTTGGACGGCGAAATTTTTTTGCAATTATTTTTTTCGCCGTCCACCTACCATTTCCGCTACCAGACAGTTATTATTTTTTTAAAACAATAGAAGTATGCCTTAATCTTCAATTAATATATTATCCGCTATTTCACAGTCTAATTCAACTGCTTCAATTTGAGCTGTCTCTCCTAATGAAATACTCATAATTTAATTCATATTCATCACAAATCTCTTTAATAGTTTCAATATTTTTATATATTTTATTCACTATCTTATTAAACCTCTTGCTAGCTTCAATCAGCTCATAAATTTCTTCTTCTACAGTAGTTATATTATCAACAGTATACAAAATCGAACTGTACAATGATGTTCCAGTATCATCTGTTTCAGTGAAGAATTGAATGCAAACTTCATCGTCATCATCGTTCTTTAAATCATGCTCTACTTGAATATATGTAGGCAACGAAGATACAAAAATTTCGTACAAGTAAATAGAATCATTTTGATCTACAATATTATATCTTATCTTTAATGATTTAAGATGTGATTCAATCTGTTCTTGAACATTATGTTTTGTTATTTTCGTCATCTAAAAATAGATCTTTTTTTGTTTGTAATTTAGATAATTGTCTCGCTGATTTAGAAAATATTCTCTTTAATTTCTTTTTTACTTTATCTCCCCAATCATAAGCCCATTTCCCTTTTCCTTGTAGATTCATGTATGGTTTCATAATGTAGAATTAAAGTTAAAAAAAGAGAGTTTTAGTTTCAGATAACTCACAAAACTGGCGTGCTTGGCCAAACACGGCTATTCTCATTAATGCCAAGTGCTAATACAATACTAGTCTTATTACATTACTTCTTGAATTGTGGTCAGGACAGGATTTGATACCTGTATGGTGGATTTCTATGAACTTTCCGCTGTTGATTTTATTTTTTAAACCACCTAACCCTTGTGCGTAGGATTACCGAGTGCACAATCCCCATATCCATAGTTTCATAGCGTCTACCAATTCCGCCACCTGACCCGTTTGTGCCGCACAATGGGAGCGACCCACTATTCTCTGGCTAATGAGGCACAGAGATCTGCTCATTACAGGTGCGGTATATAAAATTATTGATTTTCTAAATATTCTTCGTATCCAATATACTCTGAAAGAGCCCCTTGCGCTGCAATATAATCTCTAACTAAAGATTGAAAATGTTGATCTTTTATGTTCTCAAAATTTGAACCGTGAACAAAAATATAATCAAAGCCTTCTGATTCTACTGCTTCACAAACTTTTAGCTTTTCTTTTTTTGTCATAAACAGTTAGTTATTGTGACTAGTTTATTTCCATTTGAATTTCAAATCGTCCAAGTTTATTTCGTTTTTTATTCCGATTATACCAAACATAACTATACCAACGATTAAAGCTATGAGAATAAAGATATAAGTTAAGGGGTTGAAGGGATTAAGTCTTTGCAACGTTTTTTTACGTTTAAAAGTATCATTAATTTCCTTTGTTTGAATAACCCCTACACTCTTCAACAGTTTTCTCATAGCTTCAAAAGTTGTAAAAAACAGAGCAAGTTTTGGTCAGTTTACAAATCTGATGTTATATAACTAGGTTTGCTGTATTTGCTCTTATTATCTTTTGATTATGAAATCAAATTCAAAATCTCCTGATCCATAGCTGCTTCGAACAATTCAACATCTGTTTTAGGTTCTTTCGCAACTTTACCTTCAGCATTTTTAACACCAGTCAAGAATGCTATTGTAGAGGGATCGTAACCACCAAAATAGAATGTATTGGTTGCAGTGTTGAACGTCTCATACTTTGAGTCAGTATATTTGGTTTGCAAGTTCCAAAGAACAATCTTAAAGTTTTCAACGTACTCCTTACTGAAACCAGCTTCTAACAAAGTTCTACGTGCAGCTTCAACGTTAGTTTCGTCCAAGGCTGTTTTATTAAATTCACAATCTGAAATACAAAGGATTCCAGAAGGGAATTCTGTCTCTGCTACTCCACTGTTCTTTACAGAACAAAACAACTCAATCACTGACATAAAATTTGTACTACCGACAAAATGAGTATTATCGTTCAAAAACTTTTCAGATGGGGTAGACCCTTTCCAAGTATGCAACTTAGCATTGCTATTGAACTCAATCCAGCTATTTGCAAATGCACCGCTTGGTAGCATCTCACTGAAGAAGAGTGCTAGGGACTTAGCTATGTGGTGACAAGAGTAAGTGCTGTTATTAGCAAATGAACCCATAGATCCACTTGTGTCCCGTACAACAATCAAAGATGTTGTGTCCAAAGCATCTTTCTTTGCAGTTTCAACCAAAGATTTAAACTGCTTGTCCATTGTGTATGTTTTGTACAAGTCAGATATAGAATCAATCCCCTTGAACAATTCATGTGGATAGCCTGTGTATTTAACAGTGTCCTGTTTGTCCAACCACTCCTTGTAATTTTCAATAAGATTGTTTTTCTTAATGAAGTTACCAGAGACAAGTAAAGCAAGAGCACGTCCGTGTACGGTGTTGAAATTAATCTCAAGGGCTTTACCTTTAGAAATCAATTTTTGCCACTCGTGTGCATTTCCAGAAGTCTTCAACTTTCTGTACAACTTGAAACGGTCATTTTCTTTACCGAACAAAAGTCCTGCAATAAACTTTGCAATATAGTTGTCTGCTTGCGCTTGAACAGTTTTGCAAGAATTAGCTGAACGGATTTGTGGCAAATACTTCTTAACCAAGTCCAACGTCTTAGGATTCTCCAAAGCGGCCAAGATTAATTGACCAAACTTTTTCCAGTCCAAAACACGGCCATCAATACCATTGTAAACCAAATCATATTGCAACATCTTAAAGATGTCATTCCATGAACCCAACATTGGAATATATTGAACATTATTCCAGAAGGTGTTTGGTTGATTGATGGCCAACCAGATAAAGCGCATGATAGCTTCATGTTTCAATCCAGCGCCGCGTTGAACTGTCTGGGTTTTTGTACCATCAGGGTAGTTAACTGTACGGGTAATAGTTCGAATATAGAAAGCGAACTTAACAGCCTTTTCTTTGTCAATCGCATACAGTTCAGACATATCAGAAGCAATAACTGAATATGTGCGAAGGTTGCGATAAGCGGACAAGGCACCAAACTGGTCAACGAAGGGATTGTTAGTAGTTGAATACTTCAACGATCCGTTCTCTGAACGTGTTTGAGAGGTTTGTTTCAAGGCTGTGTCCAAAAAAGAATTCTTGGATGAAACAGATGTTGAGTTAACAGTTGCAGTTGATAGTGTTTGTTTAATTGCTGTGAACATCTTAAATTTTGTTTTAATGCGTTAAAAAAATTATTAGTAGATCTGATAGGGATCGAACCTATATTTTCCGCTTAGAAGGCAGACGTTCTATCCATTGAACTACAGATCCAAATCTTATGCAAAGGTAAGTAATTATTTTGAATTATTAAACTTCTGGAGCATTAAATTCAAAAAATTCTGAAATTTTTTCTTGAAGATGTGATCCGATTAGTTTTTGTACAGGTTTGATTTTATAATTGCAAAATACAAATTTAATTTTTGAATCCCTGTCAATGATTGGGAACAATCCTACTTGGTGTTCTTGATAATCTTCATAGTCATCTTCGATTTGAACATTGTCTTCTACGAATCCTGCAAAGATAAAAGGTGTGTCTTTCTCATAATTTGAAGCATTAGAAATATCTTCAGAGAATTCAAATTTAACCTTTGGTATACCAGTGATATCAAAGAAGTCAGCTATAACCATAGGTGTTCGGTTTTCAATATTTTCTTCCATGTCACCGTAAATCCAAACTTCTGAATTGTTATAAACGGCTTCAGTGTAAAAGTGGGGGTGTCTAAAGAAAGGTATTTTTTCCATGTTGTTAGAAATCTTTTGCAAAGGTAAAGCTAATATTTGAGAGTGAGAAATAAATTTTGTGGACGGCGAAAAATAAATTTGTCCAACCTATATTTCGCCGTCCAACCCCCTATCAAACGATACTATCAAAATATTTCTCCAATAACAAGTCTACATTAACAGCAGAAAAACCACTACCAATAAATTCACAATCATCAAAAGAAAAACTAAAATCTCTGAAAAAATATTCATTGAATTCTTCCGACACCACAAAACTTAAGAATGCAAACAAAATGTCTTCTTTAATAGCACAAAAAGTGTAATGCCAATTTTCATTCATACAAGCGAAAATTAATCCCTCCCTATGTACAGCTGTGGTCCTATTTGAAGATTCACCAAAAACTAAATTAAAATCTGGGGATGAGCGCATTTCAAATTTATCAAAACCCATAACCCAAAACCCAGTCAACAAAAATCGCACACAATTATCGTAAACCGTTTTAACAGCAGCATAAGAATAGGTTGAACCAATACCTCCAAGATTATAATGGTCTGGATCCCCCAGCAAAAATGTCCTAACTTGTTTTTCAGATAAAATCGGAAAAACATAAGACAACATTTCAACACAAATACCAATCGCTCTGTCATCATCATCTAATGAGATTAGATTTTCAGTTGTTAAACCAATTAATTTAGGGTCAAAAGTGTTGCGGAAAGTTTCAGCTTTTGTAAAGTTGATGTTACTGATTTGATCAGGCTTTAAATTTACTTCTTGAGTTGTCATAGTCTAAAATTTATTGAATGAATGTCTAATAAAAGTTTCTTAAATTAGTGATGCAAAGATATGGTTTTTAATTGAGTTATCAAAGCTATAATATAAAAATAATCATAAACTTTTGATATATATTTATATAACATTGTCGAAAAACCAAAAGTTTAAAAAAACCTTTGTAATCAATTAAAAACCAATATCTTACAAAAACAGCTAATTTAAAATTTCACTGTAAACGTATCTGAAAAACTCTCTCCATACAACTGTCCAAAAGACAAGCAGAGAGCTGGTTTTTCACCCCAACTTAAAAGCGTTTCTCTTAACTTGTCTTTCTTAACTTTGTCTGTAGTATTGTGAATTAAGAGAGAGTAGTATAAGGGATTGGTCAAGATTGCATTTACAACTTGGAGTTGTTCTTTACTGTCCAAACCAAAGTAGGCATCAAAATTACTGATTCGTTCATAGTTAAAATCTTTTACTTTAGCTGTCCTAGGGAAAGTAAAAATACTCTTTTTATTTTCACCTGAAACGGCTATTTGAAAATCATTTTGTACAAAATTTGAACCAGACCAAAATAAAAAACCGTCCGATGTTTTTACACCATAGCTACTTCTATCTGTTAATAAAAGAGCCTTAGAGGTTCCTGATCCATAGGCACCGTAAAAGTTATTACCTACTTTGATTGTATAACCCTGTGGAACGTCTTGTTTAGTTGTTTTAATCTCATAAGGAGAGTTCAAAATGAGATCGGACATAAATGTTTTTGTAACAAGTTTCCGTTCAAGTTTAACAATACTTTCGATCAAGTTATCGACCCCAAAAGAATAAACGGTTATGTCGTTTGCCTTCACTCCATTTTTGACCAACCTGTTTATACGTCCTTCACGTTGAATAAGACGTGAGGGGTTCCACCGTAGGTCGTAATGGATTAGAGATTCGGCCAAGTGCAAGTTAACACCTTCTGCCAGAGCGTCGGTTGCGATTAGAATTTGATAGTTGTTTGTATTTTTGTCCAAGTTCCTATCAAACTCATTTGCAATAATGTCCAAAACTTTATCATCCGTACTGCCATTGTATTCAAGTACTTTAAATTTATCTTTAAGGAAATCAAAGATAACTTTTTGGGTTTCCACGTATTCTGTAAAAATTACAGTTTTATTTTTAATTGAATTCAGTTGATCAAGCAGCTGATTCAATTTTTGGTTATCATTGGAATTTAACCAATATGCTTTTATGGTTTCAAGGTATTCCAGATCATTTTTGCAATCTGACCAAAAGTCGGGGTTTACAATGATTTCTTTATTTTCGCCGTCCAACACAACCCCACTATCAATAATATTTTTATGGCTGTTTATTACGCCGTCCAACGTACTCTTAAAAGCAGATACACTACTGTCCAAACGTTTCATTAATAACGTTTTCATAATCCCATTAAAAGTATTTTTGTTGACATTGTTAGTATCAGCACTATAATTAAGAATATTATAAATAGCGAAGCTAATTTTGTCCAATAGCTTTATGGTTTCACCTGTTTTCTCAAACATTGAAACGACTTCAACATTTACTTTGTGGACCTTTGGAAAGTGTCCCATAAGTTCAATGTCTTCTTTATAATTTTCTGTTATGTCCAAGCGGGTACTTCTAAAGCAGAATGGTTTTAATGCAGCCCCCAACACTTCCATGTGTGCTTTAAAAACTTGTTTTAAATTAGCATGATCATTAATGGCTTTTAAACTTTTACCCATGCCATTATTGTCTACATTAAAGCGTTCAAATTCGTTCAACTCTTTCTCTTTATTAATGGCGCTTGGTATAGTAAGACCAAGGGTGTAAAAGGGCAAAGAATCTAATTTGAAAGGGATCAACCGTAACATATTACCGAATTCCCTTAAATTATTGTTTAGGGGTGTTGCGGTCAACATTATAACTTTTGGTAGCTTACCTGAAAAGTAGATATTTTGTACCAAACTTTGGTAGGACTTATTACCTAAATTGTTAAAATGATGCGCTTCATCTACAATAATTGTATCGAACTGTCCAAGGGTTATTTTTTGCTTTGTGCAAATATTTGCAGATGGTAGAATGTTCGCCCATGCTTTTTGGTTCGCCTTTGGAGATATAATTAAGATGGATCCGTTTTCAGGTGTCACGTTTACGGCTATATGTGATCCTGTTATTGTTTTACCTAAACCCGTTTCATCGAAGATGCAACAACCGTTATATTTTAACGTTGCTTCAATGGCTTGTTGTATTGTTTTACTTTGGAAATTATACGGGCTGTAATTTTGAATGATTTTCATATTCTTTATTTTTTTATAGTGAATAATGTTTTGGGAGGTGGACGGCGAAATATAAATTTGTCCAACCTACATTTCGCCGTCCAACCCACTAGTGATAAACTATACTAATTGACTTATTTCCCTTACCTTCGGTACCACTACAGAGAGCGCATTTTTGACAAGTAACATTTTTCCTATCAGCAGGACAAACAATATTAGTACTAGTTTCTCCATTGCTAACAATAGCAAATGTACGCCAATTTTGGCCCTTGGCAACCGCATCCTCAAACATATTGTTAGTAGATGCCATAAGATATTTTGAATATCCATTGTCACACTTATGCCATTGGTGGGTGTAACCTGTCCAAACCTTTGCTACAGATGTCAATGCAGCATACCAATTTAAAGGGATGAAGATAGTTTCTCCGTACGTTCCAAACCGTACGTAATTATCCATACAAGCACCTATCAATTTTTTTGGTGGCTCGCTAGGTAAAGTAGGAATTTGGTCCCAATCGCTGTATTGTTTTACAACACTTTTTAAAATATTGCGAAATGAGTTTACCTGAAAAAATTTATGGGTGTAACACTTACCAATTTTGTACCCGTTACTTTTTGATAGTGGGCAATCTAAACAATTGCTAGAGTCTAAATCTAGCAAGCCGAATGCAGATGCAGCGGGGTTATTTTTTACATATTCGTATTGCTCTTTACCAAAAGCATACGTTTGAACGATAGGATGATTACTGTTAACGATTTTTTTGTTACCACTAACAGAGTGAGTGAACAAAACTAAAACATTGTCTGACTTAAAAACGAATTTCATAACAATAACGTTAAAAGGTGAAATAATAGTGTAAAAGTACACGTTTCAATTGACATTTTTACAATTAGTACCTTCATTAACAACTTGTTAACATATATGGTAAACTAGATATATAAAAAGATCTTTAACTGGTTCCTTTGAACTAGAGTGCAAATTTACAACTATTATTTCAGACTATTTTGCCATTAACATATCGTTTAACTTTTATTAACAATTTAAAAATGGGGTAGGGTCGGATTATTCCTACCTTGCCTATCTCACTCAAGGGATCCTGTATCAACCGTTTGGCTTTACAAAGGTACAAACAATAGTTGACATTACCAAAAATAAATTTAAAAAAGAACAAAAAAAGTTAATTGGGGATCTGGCTTTTTATATCCGACTCTTTTTAAAATGTTTTTTTTCAATATGCTCCGCTAGCTTGTCTAGTGCCTTGTCTGCGTGATCAGAATAATTTGATAGGCATACCATCTTAAAAAAGAATAACCCCGTCACAACTAAAATTAGCAAGCCAATAAGCGCATACTTGAATGCAAAAAAGAAAGTAAGTAAAGCTGACATAGTTTTAAATTTATTTAAAGATAAAAAAAATGTCGGAACGATTTTAAAACCGTCCCGACAAAGCTAGTTTATTTTTTTGTACATGAAACAACTTTTACATCTTGTTCTGCTGCGTTAACTTCTGACATTAGTCGTTGCGCTGCGAATTCAATCGCTTGTTTTTCATTCTTTGCAGAAATTACCCTGTTTACTGGTAAAGAGCGATCACCCCAATTTAATTCCATGTTAACAACAAAATTTTGCATAAAACAATAATGTTTAAAAGTGAAAAAATATAAATGAATAATGATGCGAAGATACGATGTTTAAATGATATAACCAAACATTTTTTTAAAAAGTTTTATTACTCATTTGCTCAACTTCTTGGAATAGCTCTATTAAAACAAAAGGATCCAAAAACATAAGTTCTCCGTTTGGAACAAGGCTTTCATTCAGATAATAAAACCCACCACTACTAACAGCCGTTATTTCCGTATCATTAAAAATGATAGGTTTATTTAAAGTTAGTTTTTTATGTGGCAAGTCACCTGTAGTAATTCCGTCCACCAAGGTCATGATAGAACTTTGAACCTTGTAAAACAAGTCGTAATAATCAGATAACGTTTGCCTAGCTTCTTTACTGTTAATCATTTTCTAAGTTAACGGTTTTGTTATTTAGTGCATAATCAGTTGTGACAAACCAATATCTACATCCGTTTGTAATTACGTTATTCAGGTCAATCCAATTAAAATTAATGTGTTCAAATTGGCAAAGTAAAAATTCGGCATTTTCGAGTTGTGCATCTGTGAAGATACATTGCTCAAAGATACAGTCCTCAAAAACAGCATCTTGCAATTTTGCTTTTGTAAAATCACATCCTTGAAAAACTACATTTTTTACGTGCAAGTTTCGCAAATCGTATGAATGAAAATATATTTGATCGGCATACCGATTTTCATTAAAAAATTCCTGTAACAAGGTAAAGTCCGACTTATTTTCCGCTCTTCAAAACTTATACAAATGTAAACATTTGATGTTTGATTCCTAATTCATCGACGAGCTGAAGTTCGAACGAACCTGTACTCTCATCTCCAAAGGCTGTTGCGGTGAAGCTCACCGCCAAATTATTTAGATTAACACTTGCGTTTAAATCTCTGTCTAAAGTGACAGCGCAATTGTAACAAGTGTATTCTCTTTCAGAAAGTTTTAACTTTTCTTTTTTGTTTCCGCAACAAGAACAAAGTTTTGAACTTGGAAAAAAAGTGTTT
>Ga0255775_1004329_pt1 | contig 11234 bp, 12 predicted proteins | sample 011ome_26_FD_179973 | JGI IMG/M metagenome (GOLD analysis project Ga0255775, IMG submission 179973) | Coastal salt marsh microbial communities from the Groves Creek Marsh, Skidaway Island, Georgia - 011511BT metaG (version 2) | ecosystem: Environmental > Aquatic > Marine > Intertidal zone > Salt...
ACCCGTCGTCGTCATCGCTCTCATCGTCGTCGCCATCGTCCTCCAACCCATCGCCGACATCGCTACCATCATCACCTGAGGTATCCGTACTATCGGAAGCGTCTGAAATATCCAGCCCCTCCAATGCCCAATCTAACGAGTCGCAATACACAGAATCCCCTTCAAGGCACAATACTGCGTATTCAATCAAGTCACAATACTCAGACAATTCCGTGGTGTCTGTGGCACATTCTGTTTCAAGCCATTCCAATACCGATGCGGTATCTTCAAATTGCGCTGAACTGAATTTAGGAAAGAGAGCAAGCAAGCAAAAAGCTGCTAAGGTTTGGATCAATTTCATGGTAAATGTTTATGAATCTTGCATTTGGTGCAGACAGTACGTTCCAAAACCGCAAGACGTTGGCAAAAGTTGCACGTTTTTGACATTAAAGTTCAAAATGGCAGGCGCTCCAGCGCCATGAGCACTGCCACGGTGCCGGTAACGGCGCAGACGAACACTTGCTGCTCACGCGGAGTCACACCCAGTGCACGTGCCACGGAAGCCACCGCCAAGCAAACCGCCAAAATCAGCAATTGGCCCGCCTCAACACCCAAATTGAAGCGCAGCAGCGGCATCACAATGCCTTCGCCTTCCTCCCGCATCATGCGGAAAAATGAGCTGAATCCCAATCCGTGGATCAACCCGAAGGCGATCGTCACAGCGTAGGTAAATCCCCATCCGGATTTCGCCTTTCCATCACCCGCGGCTCCGCGACGCAAATTCCACACCGCCGTCAACGCAATGGTGACCGGGATCAAAAATTCAATCCAAGCGCCGTTGGCATGCACCCAACCCATTCCCGCGAGCAACAGCGTGATGCTGTGGCCGATGGTGAAAGCCGTAGCGAGCACGATTACCCGCCAAGCATCCTTCAAATTCGCCCACGCCACCAAGGCGAGCAGGTACAGCATGTGATCGTACCCCTGCAAATCCGTAATGTGTTCGATTCCCAAATAGAACTCATTCATGCCGCACGTATTCCGTTATATGAAAACCAAATTCGTTGCGTTCATCCGGCTCGAATCCCACGTCCATGGGATGAGCCTTCCAGCCTTCCTCCAATACCGCCAAATCAAAAAACGTATCGCCCTCCGGTTCGGCATCAACATGCGTGATCAGAATCCTTTCGACGTCCTGGCGTCCGAGGGCTTCCCGGTAAATCTGCCCACCGCCAATGATGAACGCCTCCGTCGATCCACCGACGCGTGCCGCCTCCAACGCTGCGTCAAGGGAATGCACAACTTCCGCCCCCGGCGCTTCGTAAGCCGCATTGCGCGTGATGACGATGTTTTGGCGACCCGGCAAAGGCCGGAATTTCTCCGGGATAGATTCGTAATTCTTGCGGCCCGTCAACACCGCATGCCCGCGCGTCGTTTCGGAAAAAAACTTCATGTCGTCGCGCAAGCGCCACACGAGGTCGTTGTTCCTACCGATCACACCGTTGTTGGCGACCGCTACGATGATGGAGATGCGCATGGGTTGGTATTCCTGTTAAACCGAAACCGCCGCCTTTATGTGCGGATGCGGATCGTAATCCAACAATTTAAAATCGTCGTACGTGAACGCGAACAAGTCCTTCACGTCCGGGTTCATCCACATCTTCGGGAGTGGGCGCGGATCGCGGGTCAACTGCTCACGCGCCTGTTCCACGTGATTCGTGTAGAGGTGGACGTCGCCGAACGTATGCACGAATTCACCGGGCTCGAGGTCGCAAACTTGGGCCATCATCATCGTGAGCAAGGCGTATGACGCGATGTTGAACGGCACACCGAGGAAGGTGTCGGCCGAACGCTGATAGAGTTGGCAATTGAGGCGTCCGTTGTCCACGTGGAATTGGAACAGGCAATGGCAAGGTGGCAAAGCCATGTCGTCGATGAAACTGGGGTTCCATGCGGAGACCACGTGGCGGCGCGAATACGGATTGTTTCGGATTTGATCGACGAGCTTGGTGATTTGGTCGGTGTGAGAGCCGTCGGGATTGGGCCAACTGCGCCATTGGTAACCGTATACCGGGCCGAGGTCGCCGTTTTCGTCGGCCCATTCGTCCCAGATGCGCACGCCGTTGTCCTTCAGGTACTGGATGTTCGTGTCGCCTTGTAAAAACCAAAGGAGCTCGTGGATGATGGATCGCAGGTGGAGCTTTTTGGTCGTGAGCACGGGAAAACCTTCCTGCAAATCAAACCGCATTTGGTAGCCGAAGCAACCGATGGTTCCTGTTCCCGTGCGGTCTTCACGCAGGGTTCCGTTGGTCAACAAATGATCCAATAAATCCAAATATGCACGCATGCTGCGAAGGTATTTCTCGCCCTCCGCTTTTCGATGCAACGTGGAAATTGGGTTGATAAGAAGTGCGCCCCTCAGCCGCCTCAGCTAAACCGCCGACGCCACCACTTCTCTCCGGCGAGCGCCTCGAGCGGTGTTCCCCAACGGTATCCCGCGTTGATCACCAACAAATGCAACACGAGTGCGGCATGCAACGGCAGGATGTACCAAGGCCACTCGGCCTTTTGAACGAAGGGATTGTCCACTTTTGGCGCTTCCCACATGTACATATAGTTCGCCGTGATGTCCGCCGGATGGTAGGTGTTCAAATACCAATTGAATACTCCCACCGACGTCGACAGCACCGCCGCCGCCACATAGGTCCAAGCCCACCCCCATTTCGGGAAACGGAATCCATAGCTGCGCGCCATGATCATGGGCAATACGACAATCGCCGTGTGGTTGAAGTAGTAATGCACCAAAATCGCCGGCGCATCGCCGATGGTCAGTTGCGGCGTGAGCAAGGCGTGTACACCGCCAATTGTTCCAAGGAACGCCGTGAACGTGAACACTTTCGGGTTCCGCCAAAAGCAATTGAATGCAATCAACCAGCCGTTGAGACCGCAAAAATGAATGGGCAGATTTCGGTGAATATTCAGGTCCACCTCGGGGCTCCACATGCCATAAAGCGGCGGTACGAGATTGGCTGCAATCATCACCCAACCCGCTCCACGCAGCGCGCGATCCTTGCTTTCTCCAGTCAGTTTGGCAAAAGACGAAATCACCGCAAAGCCTGCGATTACACTTCCGAGCAAGAAGTACCAATACCGGGCTTCGCTTGCCAGAATCACCACGTCATACGCTTGGTGCGTAACTTCCAATTCATTCATCGCGTGAGGGTTAGTTTGTGAATTCAATTGGAAAGATAGGCGAATTGGGCAAATGCTATCCTTCCGCTTTTACAGATCCTTGATGAATCAACGTTTGGGTCGGGAAGGCAAACTCGAGGCCCGCCTCGTTAAAGCGACGCAAAATCTCTAAGTTCACCGCACCTGGGGTGAGGCTCACGTCTGCAGCTTTTCGCACATAATAAATTGCACTTACGGTCAGTGAAAAATCTCCAAAACCACTCAACCAAATGATGTTTTCGTTTTCCGTATCCGTATGCTTTTCCACGATTTCACGAACAATGGCAATGGCTTCTTCTATTCGCTCTGGCGATGTATCATAAGTCAAGCCCAAGTCAATTCGAATCTTACGAGCTGGCTCTGCTGTGATATTTTCGACAACACTTTCCGTGAACTTGTGGTTCGGAATGGTGACAATACGGCCTGCAAGCGTCTTCACCCGCGTTGACCTTATTCCAATCTCCAAAACCACCCCATCTACACTATCCAATTGAACTCGGTCTCCGACCACAAATGGCTTGTCGATGAAAACCGTGATGCCTCCGAAAATGTTGGCGACGAAGTCTTTCGCTGCGAGGCCCATGGCCAAACCGCCTATCCCAACACCCGCAAGCAGGGCCCCAACATCGTAGCCTGCATTATTCATGGCCATGAGCACACCCAAAACCCACACGGTCGACCGCATGGTTTTGCGAAGAATCGGTGCAATCTGAGACATCATCACGGAGTCTGATTTCTCCCCAGCATTGGACAGCGCATTGCCCAAAACACTGTCCAATAAACGAGCCGCCATCCATGTAACATCGATCGCAACAGCAATCGAAAAAACGTGCTCCATAAACTGGTCTACATTATCCCCAAAATGCAATTGATCGTAACCAAACCAAAACCCGAGCAGCACCACACCCAAGGCCAATGGCTCCTCCACCTTGTCCACAATCATATCGTCCAGTTTAGAAGCTGATTTTTCAGCCAACTTCCGCATACGAATCGAAAACCATCGGTAAAGAATCTTTCCCAACACCACACCACCAATCGACCACAACAATGCAATTCCCCATTTTTGCAATGGGTTACCTAAAAAAACCTGTTCCAAAAATTCCATGCCGCTAAATTCGGCAGAATATCTTTGCGCCATGGCAAGCGCACGCAAAAACTCCACTTCTTTCGGTCCATCGCTCCGCATCGGCGTATTGGGCGGCGGCCAACTCGGCCGCATGATGATCCAATCCGCTGTGGATTTCGACGCCCGAGTTGAAGTGATGGACCCCAGTGCGGACGCGCCGTGCCGGCACCTGACCCACCGGTTTGTGCAGGGTGATTTGCAGGACGCCGACGCTGTTGTCGCTTTCGGGTCCGACCTCGATTGCATCACCATCGAAATCGAACACGTATCGGTCGATGGCTTGCGCGCGTTGGAGTCCCGCGGCGTTCGGGTGATTCCGAAGCCTGACCACTTGGCCATCATCCAAGACAAAGGCCTACAGAAGCAGTTTTTTGCCGATCACGGCATTCCAACCGCCCCGTTCCAACTCATCGAATCGGCCGACGAAGTAGACGCGATGGGTTTCCCGATCGTCCAGAAAATGCGAAAGGGAGGCTACGACGGCAAAGGCGTGGTCGTCTTGAAAAATGCCGAGGCGATCGAGCGTGCCTTTCACGTTCCCAGCGTTCTGGAGCAAGCCGTCGACATCGATAAAGAGCTCAGCGTCATCGTCGCCCGCAACAGCTCGGGCGAAACGCGTTGTTTCCCAGTGGTCGAAGCCGTCTTTGACCCCGTAGCCAACCTCGTCGACTTCCTCATTTCACCTGCCGACATCACTGCTGCGCAAGCAGCCGAGGCGGAGCGCGTGGCCATCCAAGTCGCGGAAAGCATGGCGTTCGAAGGCCTGCTCGCCGTGGAATTGTTCCTCGATCAGACGGGGCAAATCTTGGTCAACGAGGTCGCTCCCCGCACCCACAACAGCGGTCACCACACCATCGAAGCCAACGCCACTTCCCAATTCGAACAGCACCTGCGCACCCTGCTCGATTTACCGCTCGGCTCAACCGCACCCGTGCACCCGGTCGGAGCGATGGTCAACATCGTAGGCAGTGCCGAAGCACATGGGGTACCCGATTACCGGGGCATCGACGTCGCATTGGCTACGGAAGGCGTCCACCCGCATCTTTACGGAAAGTCCACCGTGAAGCCATTCCGCAAAATGGGCCATGTTACCATCACCGGCCAAACCCGCGACGAGGTGCTTGCCCGGATGATGCGAATTCGTGAACAACTGGCGGTGGAAGGAAAGACCAAGGACACGGAATAAATCCCGGCGCCTCCGCGTTAATTTTCGAACGGTTTCGCACAGCGCGAACCTTCAATTGCCGCTGCACATGGCTCAACAGCAACCCATCCTCGTGTTTACCGGCGGGTACTCCGGTGAAGCCGCGATTTCCCGCAAATCCGCCAAAATGGTCATGGACCACATGGACCGCAGTCGGTTTGCGCCGGTTTTGGTTCACATTGACCGCTCAGGCTGGTTCACGGACCACGACGGCACCAAGACGCCCACTTCGATGGAATCTTTGCTGGCCGATTCAAACCCGTACATCGGCGTTTTCATCATGGTGCACGGCACCCCCGGGGAAGACGGGAAATTGCAGGGTTTGTTGGAAACTGCCGGCGTACCGTTCACGACTGGAGACTCCAGAGCAATGGCGCTCACCTTTCACAAAGGCCGCACCACGGATGCTTTGCGTGAAGCCGGCATACCCGTGGCACGGGCAAGGCAGCTCTTGCCCGGCGATGCGTGGTCCACAGCCGAATTGGTCGAGGAGCTGGGTTTGCCGTGTTTCGTCAAGCCCAACGAAACCGGATCGAGCATCGGCATTGAAAAAGTTTCACGGATGGACCAAATGGACGCTGCGATTTCGCACGCCATGGACGTGGGAGGCGCGGCGAGCGTCATCATCGAGTCGCTTTTGAGTGGCCGGGAATTCACGACGGGTGTGATTCCGGATGAAAACGGAGAACCGATGGCACTGCCCGTCACAGAAATCATTACGCATCGCGAATTTTTCGACTACGCCGCGAAATACGACGGCGAGTCCGAAGAAATCACGCCGGCCGAGATTCCCGACACGCTGCGCGAACGGTTGCAGTTGCGCGCAGTCGAAGTGTACCGTGCGACGGATATGAAGGGGATGGCCCGCGTCGACATGATGTGCGAGCCGGAAGGTGAGCCTCACGTGATTGAAATCAATACCGTCCCCGGATTTTCCGAGGCGAGCATCATTCCCAAACAAGCTGCGGCCATCGGCATGTCCAAAACCGAACTCATCTCCCGCATCATCGACCGGACGCTGTTGAGTTGATAAAAGCCTTCAGGCAAGAGGGCGACTGAAAAATCCAATCGTCGCTTTCAAAACCGTTTGAAATTCCGTGGGCAGGTAATCCTCCTCCCACGGATGCTTCCCGCCAAAAACGTGATCGGCTCCTGCCACACGCAACAACTCGCTTTCTGCATTCCAAGCATGCAACTGTTCGGCGTGATCCATCGGCACGGACGTATCATGTTCCCCGTGCACGATCAATTGGGGAATCTGCAATCTTCTGGCGGCACCTTCGACATCCAATCGCGCCCGATGCTCCACGAAATTCTCGTAGAACTGAATGAAGTGCGGCATGTCTTGGTGCGTTCGGCCATTCTTCACGTACATGACACCGGTTGCCTTCCAATCCTCCAATTCCGGGCCTGGCTGAAACGTTGACCGATCCAAGGTGCACACCGCCGCCCAGGTGGCGAGCCCACGGATGCGCTGATCTGCCGCAGCCGTGAGGATGGCAATGGCACCGCCGCGGGAATGACCGATAAGAAAAATACGCCTCAAATCGATGTGTTCGCTGAATGCATGGCCTCCCTCCCAAATCCAATCCAACACGGTTTGAAGATCATCGAGTTCGATGGAATAATTGTTCGAACCAAAAGCTTCCAAATCCGGAAAATCAATGGGTTCTTCGGGGGTGCCTCCGTTATGGGAAAAATTGAATCGAAGTAAGGCCATGCCCGCCGCTGCAAACTCATCCTCCATGCAGCCGAAAACGCCCCAGTCTTTGAAGCCTTTGTACCCATGGGCGAAGATGACCAGCGGTTGGTTTCGCGCGTTGGCGGACCAGTTCACGTCCACCACGACCGGCCTTCCATGTTGGCCTGGCACGGCCATGTTCTTCAATTTGCTCATCGGCACAAAGATGGCACAACACCTGCGTGCATAACAAAGAAGGGTCGTCCCATTGGACCACCCTCCCCTGTTGAATGAAAACAAGTAAACTGTTATAGAGCTAGGCTCCGGGCAGTTTTACGCCTGGCCATTCCAAAAGGTTACATTTTTGAAAAAAAATTGATGTCGGTGCTTTCAGCCGATGACACGATCACTTTGTTCCTGGACGAATGCCTTCCAACCACTGTAGCCCGTTTGCATGCGCGGTGAGGCCAATTGAAAGTGGTGACACAGCGCCACTGCCAAACCATCCGAAGCGTCTAATTCCTTGGGCATCTTGTCCATCGGTATGGCCAGCGTGCGCGCGACCATGGCCGCTACCTGCTCTTTGCTTGCGCTACCCGAACCGGTGATGGATTGCTTCACTTTTCGTGGCGCGTACTCCGAAACGGGAATGTCACGGGACAATGCTGCGGCAAGCGCAACCCCCTGGGCCCGGCCAAGCTTCAACATGGATTGAACATTTTTCCCGAAAAACGGCGCCTCCACCGCCAGATGGTCCGGCGCATGGGTTTCAATCAGTGCCGCGCACCGGTCAAAAATCCGCTTCAACTTGACCGCATGGTCCTTGTATTTGGCCAAATGCAACGCGCCCATTTCGACCAACTCCAATTTTTTGCCGGTCACCCGAATCACACCGTACCCCATGATGGTCGTTCCGGGGTCAATTCCGAGGATGATTTGTTCAACAGGCGGCTTCGGAGTCGTTGACTTGACTTTGGCGGTTGGTGACATGCTTCGACGAAGGTACATTTGGAAATGCGTTTTTCGCCCAACGTCCGTCAATGGCTGCCTTGGTTGGTTACCGCCGTCGCACTTGCCTATGTTGTGCGCACCGCGACGGAACAAGATGCTTGGGCTGCGCTGGTGGCAGAGGGAATTCACAGCCAAATCCAGCAACCGCTTTGGCTCGTTGGGTTGATTGCGTTCTTGCCGTTGAACCTCGGATTGGAAATCACGAAATGGCATGCGCTGAGGCAAAATCCAGAAAAAACATGGGCCAAAAGCGGGCGGGAAGTCCTCTACGGTGCGTTGTGGGCCCTCATCACCCCGAACCGCACCGGCGACGCCATCGCCCGGGTGGCTCTGCTGCCTGAGCACGAGCGGGCCGGTGGTGCGCGGGCTTGGGCGGTGGGCGCTTGGTCCCAGGCCGGATGGACCCTCACTTGGGGCTGCGTAGCAGCGTTGGCCATCTGCACGACCGCGGCATGGGGACCGGGGTTTGACCTGCCTTCTCCCGGAGGATGGGCGCTTGGAACTGCAGCATTGGCTGCGGGTTGGTGGGCATTGCCATGGCTCCTTCGACAGGGGAAATTGGCCCGTTGGTCCCGGCGTTTTCCCGGCCTAAATGAACCTTTGGCCGGAGTCAAATACGCTCAACAAATCGGCCTCAGCAGCGCCCGGTATTTGGTTTTTTCGAGTCAATTCGCCTGCGCTTTGGTCGCATGGGGATTTGAATTCGATGCTTCGCTTTTGGTGGCGATTGCAGCTGTATACTGGGGAAACATGATCATGCCCACAGCTGCCCTGGCTGAGCTGGGTGTGCGCGAAGCGCTGGTGGTGGCATGGTTCAATCCTCAAACAGACGCTTTGATTCCCTTATTGGCCGCCACGTTCTCGGTTTGGATGGTGAATTTGTTCTTGCCCGCCTGCGTCGGAGGTGTGCTTCATTTAACGCGAAGCCATGGTTGAAGGACTGGTGATTTTGATTGTCGCCGGCATCTTGGCGGAATATGCCATGTTTGTATGGCGCACCGTTTCGACCAGCCGCTTTGGAAACGATCCCACCTCAGCATTCGAACGGCCCCAACTGACGGTTCTGATTCCTTGCCGAAATGAAGCCGAAAATCTGGGAGCGCTTTTGCATGATTTGGCCGGGCAGACACATCCCGTGCAGGTCTTGGTCATCGACGACCACAGTGAAGATGGGACGCGTCAAGTAGCGGAGCAATCGGGCCATGCTGTGCGTTGCATTTCATCGAATGGCATCGGTAAAAAAGCCGCGCTTGCCACGGGTCACGCAGAGGTCCAAACCCCGTGGATGGCCACGCTTGACGCAGACGTTCGGCTAGAGCCCGGGTGGGCCGCAGCGATGCTCAGCGCAACCGCGAATTCGTCAGCCGTGCTCGGACCTGTGGCGCTCGTGGCCGAGCCGAATGATAGCTGGGAACGGTTTCAAGCGCTCGAGTACGGCGCGATGATGGTGTGGATTGCCAGCGGTGTGCGTCAAGGAAAACTCGCCATGGGCAGCGGGGCCAACAGCCTTTACGCCACTGCCGAATATCCGGTCGATGCATTGCACCCCGAACAGGCTTCCGGCGACGACGGATTTGCACTGGTTGCGTTGAAACGCCGCGGGAAACGCATCGCTTGGTGCGGGAAGTCCGGGGCTATTGCGGTGACCCGCCCGGTGCCTTCGTGGAAGGCGTTGTGGCAACAACGTGCACGTTGGGCGTCCAAAACGGGTGGCCAAGATGGCCCGACAAAGCGTGCGGCTACTCGAGTTGCCGTGCATCATATGGGAGGCATTGCCATCCTGGGTTTGAGCCTGGCTGACCCAAGGGGTTGGCCATTGGCCTTGGCGTTTTGGTCGGTCAAGGCGCTCCTGGACGGGCGGATGATCCGCTCAGCGGCGCGGATGTTTGGTTTGGCCATGTGTCCCATCGATCGGTTGACTTTCACTCCGCGCTACGCCATGCTGGTGTTCGGGGCTTGGTGGGAACTTCTCGCGCAACGAGTCGATTGGAAAGGCCGCCGCATTTAATTTCACCGAGCGATGTTCAGGTTATCTAACCCTCACCCATTCACCCGTCACTTACCTGCCATGGTGGGTAGCTTGTGGATTGCGATTTTGGTGTTGGTTGCACTTGCTGGTCCGGTGATTCGACCCGACGCTTCGCGTTATGCCAACGCCCAAGATCTCGATCGAACCTTGCTCGCACCCGGAACCGAATCGGAATTGCCGGACGGCACCGTGATGCGGCATTGGTTGGGTACCGATCGCTACGGCAGGGACGTGCTCAGTCGATTGATGGCCGGCACCGCGATCAGTTTGGGGGTGGGGTTCACCTCGGTGCTGATTTCGCTTTTCATCGGCATATTGCTCGGAGCTTGGGCAGGGTACCGGGGCGGTTGGGTCGATGCCGCGGTGAGTTGGTTCATCCAAGTGGTCTGGACGCTGCCCACCTTGCTCATGGTGTTGGCCATTACGATGGCGTTTGGCAAAGGATTGTGGCAAGTCTTCCTCGCCATTGGTTTGACGATGTGGGTAGACGTGGCGCGGGTTGTGCGCGGCCAATTCCTGTCCCTGCGTGAAATGGAATTCATTGAAGCGGCTCGTGGATTGGGCTTTTCGGATATGCGCATCATGCTGCGGCACATGCTACCGAATGCTACCGGTCCCATCATCGTCATTGCAGCGGCCAATTTCGCCGCCGCCATCCTCATCGAGTCTGGATTGAGCTTTCTCGGATACGGCGCACAAATCCCGATACCCAGTTGGGGCAACATCATCCAAGAACACTACCACCTCATCACCGGAAGCCATGCTTGGTTGGCCATCGCACCCGGCGCGTTGATTGTGAGCGTGGTGTTGGCATTCACGTTTATCGGCGATGGTTTGCGGGAAATGCAAGCACGCTAAAAATTCCGCATTAACTTTCGAGCATGGGTGAAAACGGAGTTGATTTAAAAACAAAAATTTACGTCGCAGGTCATCGCGGTATGGTGGGGTCTGCGATTGTTCGACACCTAGAGTC
>Ga0255775_1004334_pt1 | contig 11223 bp, 12 predicted proteins | sample 011ome_26_FD_179973 | JGI IMG/M metagenome (GOLD analysis project Ga0255775, IMG submission 179973) | Coastal salt marsh microbial communities from the Groves Creek Marsh, Skidaway Island, Georgia - 011511BT metaG (version 2) | ecosystem: Environmental > Aquatic > Marine > Intertidal zone > Salt...
GCAGTTTTTCGCAACGTTCTGGATAAATATAAAAATAACCAACGATTAAAAGCAAAATGATAATAATATAAGTAACTTTTTTCATAATTCCTCCACACTAAATTTTAGAGTACTCCTCAGTTACTATACTTATGATATGAAATCCAATGAAAAGTTACATTTATTTTTTATCTTTATTTTTTTCTTGTTTCGCCTGCTCAGATAATTTTTGCTTTTTTTCTTTTTCTTTCAATTTTGCGAGCTCTTGCAATACCGTAAATCCACTTTCAAAAAAATTTGCCATATTTAATCCAAAATTATTGAAACTTTATAAATCTTACATAAATTTGTTTCTAGCATGTTAATTATTATTAATTGAATTTCTCTGACCCAATATAAGATAATTAATTTCATCAATGCATAGCTAAATAGTCAAAGTCTTCAGGCTCTTTCATTGGTAATGATTCTAATGCAATCTTTGCATCTTCATTGCCCTGGTCTGCGGATCGTTGATAATAATCTTTAGCTGTTTCTAGATCAACAGACGTCCCTAATCCTTTTTCATTCATCAGTCCTAAATGATAATCAGCTTGAGATAGATTATAGTTTGAAGCCGTTTGGTAGTATTGGTAAGCCTCTAAATAATCTTTAGCTTTTCCCATTCCGTAAAAGTGAATGTGAGCGATGTTTAAAAATGCTTCAGGTTGATTGATCTTCACCGCTTTTTGATAATGCAGCAAAGCTTTTTGATAATTAGGGTAGACACCGTGACCATAGTGCTCCATCAAACCTAAATTAAACTCTGCTTCAACTAGTCCTTGTTTTGCAGCTTTCGTATACCAGTGATGAGCCTTAAGGTAATCTTTTTGGAGATTATTATAATGATACTCCCGTGCCAAATTAAGTTGTGCTTCAGCTAACCCCTGCTCTGCAGCTCGCTGATAATATTGTATGGCTCCATCATAGTTATAGTGTTCTCCGATTCCTGTCATCATCAGTTGTGCTGCATTAAATTGTGCTTCTTTTAAATCTTGATTGGCCGCTTCTTTAAACCACAATAATGCTTGATCCAAATTTTTTTCAACGCCTAAACCGTAACGAAACATCTGTCCTAATTGAAATTGAGCTTCTGCCAGACCTGCTAATTCTTCTTCACAGATATTTTTTGCAACAACCTGATTGGAAGCAGCTTGTTTGAAATAATCAAATGCTTGCTGATGGTTGGATGCAGTCCCAATTCCATACCGGTGCATCAAACCAAGGTTGAATTGTGCTTCTGGATTGTTAGCTGCAATGGACTCATAATACTTAATTGCTTTTGTATAATCTTTGTTGGTTGATAAACCGTAACGATAAATCAAGCCTAATTTTGCTGTTGATTCTTGATTGCCATGATTGTGTGCTCGTTGAAAGAGATCTAACGCTCTAGCTAAATCTTTATTGAATAGTGAACCTTCAAAATAATGATTAGCAAATATATGTTGAGCATTGCTAATAACACTATTTGTCATTTGTGAATAAAAGCCATTGAATTGACCATTGGTAAAATTGGTTTGCCAGAAAGTTTTTTCTTTACAGGGATTTTTTTCCTGGACTTTAACTTCAGGTGCTTGAATCTCATTAGCTGTAACAGCATTTGAGATGAGGAACACGTTAGCGATCACTGCCATGATTGTTTTGATTTTCATTTTCTAACCCTTGATTGATTAACTACATCTAATAGATGGAGCAATCTTTAAAGGTCAGGGATTATTTAATTAAATCTTGATTAATTAAATACTCAAAATTTACACGAGCATAATCATTACCAAGTGCTGCGGCTTTTTTGTAATATTCAGCCGCTTTTTCAAAATTGACCTCAGTATCAAAACCCATCTGGTAAATCAAACCGATATTGAATAAAAGATTTGGATTGCTGGGGTATTTTTTAAGTAACTCTAAACAACCTTTAAGATCAATCTGATCACCATCACATCCCCCAATATTGGTAGGTACAGGATTAGCTAAATAGCGATGGCCAAACATGATGAAAGAGCCATTATTAAACCACTTCTTCCAAAATAATTTTGGGTCTTGTCCTTCTAATTCTTCTTGAGTATGGGTAAGCTCTAATGGAAGCGGTGTGGTAAAATGGAGGTATTCTTTTGTGGCATAGACTCCTGAAGCACCAATGAATAGTGCAAGTATCCAACTCTTAAATGCAAATGTTCTTCTTTGTTTAGGTATGAGGTATCGAGCTTGTAACACTTTACCAATTCTCTTTTCAAAATTTTGTTCTCGAGTTACAAACATCTGTTCTTCAATATTATTTTCTTTGATTAAGATATTTCTGACCATGCGCGCAACAACTCGCCACTTGGCATCCATACCTGACACTTTCTTGCCCTGCAATATACTTATAAAATCATCTTGTATCTGTTGCTCAGTCATCATGCTTCCATCTCTTTGCATTCCTCAAAGTAAGACTTCAGTTTCTTTTTTGATTGTGATAAAAATTCTTTTGTTGCAGCATAGGAGCGACCAATCCTGATGGAGATGTCTTTAATCGACACATCTTCCATTTGCAATTTAATGGCATAATGCTGATCAGGCATATCTTCTTGGAATAATTTCATTTTTTCTTCGACACAATTATGCTGATCATCATATTTCTGACCATAACTTACTTTCACATCTGCATCACCCGTTAAATTTTCTAAGTCTTCTGCTTCTATGCCAAACATGACATTATTATTTTTATTAGATTTTCGATAAAACTCATTCATATTATTTCTTAGAATCGTCCATAACCATGATTCGAACTTGCTGTCATCTTTTAAGGTATCTATTTTTTCAAAAACTTTTATGAATGTCTCTTGAATTACATCATCTGCATCGGCAGCATTTAATTTATTTGCCATTAAAAAACGAAAGGCATTTCTATAGAAAAAGCTATTTAAGGACTTATAGGCAATATCTAAATTTGCCTTATCTTGTAATTGTTCTAATACTTCCCCAGCAAGCATTGTTATCCCCTGCTTTTTCTTTTTATTTTATTGATGCACAAATTATGTAATTGTCAGGAAAATTTATTCCTGACCTTTTTAATTTATACCATCAATCAAATAAGGAGGCGAACTTTAATCTCTCTACACAACCTCCATTGCCATGGTTATCTGGCATAAAAGTTGATAACCGCTTACTTCCCCTGTAGTGTCGCCATGACTAGCCGGCGTATCAAATAGGCTAGTCACTAAAATATAAAGGACTGTTTGATGGGTTTAAAAAATATTTTTTTGATTTGCTGTGTTTGTTTTTGCTTTTTAATTGGTTATGGGTATGCTATAAATTAAGTAGAAAAAAATTTAATGAAATATATTAATGAATGAATTAATTATTAAAAGTTTTTTAATTAATACCTACTCACTAATTTGTCTTTTACCAAAAGAGATTGAAAATATCTCTGTAACTGTTAAAAAAATTACTAATGATGATTTATTTAACAACACTTTAATTGATATTAAAAACTTTTCTCCTCTATTTACTAAAGAGGCAATTCAAGAAAGTCTGAATAATGCAAAAAGTCTAAATGGAAATGAATGTCAGATTTACTTGAGTGCTTTAGAGGATAAATTTAAAAACATCACTCAAGCATCTGAAGTAATTTCCAAAAATGATTCTTCCTTTATTAAAAGGGTTGAATTGCAAAAAGAAGATTTATTGTACAAATTTGAATAAATTAAGAGACGATTAAAATTAATATTTACAGTCGATTAATTGTCTTCCGAGCTATCTATATATGTTCTTAATATGTTCTAATATTTTTTATCTATAATAGATTGTAAAGTAGTAATGGTAGAGTCATAATTTGGTCCTTTTACTATAAAAGTTCTTCTACCATCAGCATAATCCAAATTATAATCAATAATACCCTTCTCTCTTAGGTCATGAAGACGTCTATGAATGGTTGATATTGATGAGTTATTAGGACACTTTAAATGAAGATCTTTAGCATTAATTCTTTTATTGGTTTCAATAGCTACAAAGATGTTTGATATTAAAAAGAGGTCTTGAAAACCAAAACCTGATTTTAAAAAACCTGTTAGAAGATTATAAATTCGTTCCATAGCTATAGGATACTCTATGAAAGTTTAAAACAGGGGTTTTTTACCTAATTTTATACCATCATTATCATTAAAACTCAGATGAGGTTCATCTGTTTTTTATTAATGAAGCTAGGGCATTTCTCGGATACATAATCTGACCACCATTGCATCATTTCAATTCGAGTGTCCATATATTCAGCCCTGTTATATGCTCTCCTGACACGGTTTTCTTCTTCGTGGGCTAACTGCTTTTCGATTGCATCTGGATTAAAACAATTGTTATTTAATACGGAACTGGCAAGAGCTCGAAATCCATGGACCGTCATTTTATTTTTATACCCAAGCTTATAAAGTGCATAGATTAATCGATTAGATTTTAGTGGTTTATTATAAAAATAATGTGGGAAGACATACTCGTTATTATTTGTATATTCTTTGATTTCATTAATTAATTCCTTGGCTTGAGAGGACAAGGGAACATGATGCTCACGCCGCATCTTCATCCTTTCGGCTGGAATTATCCACACTGAATTTTCCATATCAATTTCAGACCATCTTGCATTAAGCAGCTCATTTACCCTGACAAATGTGAGGACCATAAATTTTAATGCTAGCTTGATGATATCGCTTCGTGCATTCTCATAACTGCATATTTTTAAAAGTAATTCTTCAATTTCTGATTCATTGATACAAGCATGGCCTTTTACTTTTTTCTGAACAATGGCCTTTCTAATTTTTGGGCAAAAGTTATGATCAATCAAATTCATAACAATCGCATAATCAAAAATTTGTCCAATGTCTGACAAAAGCCTATGAGACAAATCAACAACCCCTCTAGCTTGATAAGATTTTATTAAGCCTAATACATCATCCAAAGAAATATCCTGAATTAATTTATCTTTAAAATAATTTTTAAGATCGGTGTGATATCTTCGAATTTTTTCGTTGTAGTGCCTTGGGGACCACTCACTCTTTTTAATCTGAAAATATTCAAGGCACAAATCATTAAATAGTTTTTGTTTGGAAATTATTTTTTGATTTTGTTTTTCTTGGTTGTGAGATTTTGGCATTATATAAAATAAAATCTTGTCATTTTTAATAACACCCACCTTTTCATCAAAGGCGTGAGAAATTAGCTCAGGATTTTTTATTAAGGCAGCATAACTAATCAACTTAGTAGCGTTGATAGTTTCAATATCAAAATTACATTTTGTGTCAGTTTTATGTTTCATCTGTTTCATATTTTTAGTTTCAAAATGATTTTAAGTTTTTTTTTGAAACATAAACTAACAAAGTATAGTATAAAACAGTTGCTGGTGCAGTTTTATCTGCAGCTTCAGTTGCAAACGCAGGTATTATCATTCCTGCAGGTGATTGGACACTAGACATTAACGGTAACGTTAACGCTTTTGCTACGTGGTCTGATGCTGATAAAACTAAAGGTACCGCACCTACAGGCGGTATAGCTAAAGTTGAAGACGGTATTGGTGAAGGTTCTACGCAAGATATCAACACAGGTCTTCTACCATCATGGTTAGGCTTTACTGGTACAACACGTCAAAACGACGTAGATGTGTCTTTCACAATCTCATTCCAGCCAGGTGCGTCTGATAACTCTGCTACTGGTGACGTGTTAACACCTCATCATCGTCAAGCCTTTCTTACTTTTGGTGACAAATCTTGGGGTACAGTAAAAGTTGGTAAAGATTTAGGTATTTTTGCTGGTCAAGCGATTCTTAATGACATGACACTTCTTGGTGTTGGTGGTGGTGCTTCAATGACATCAGGTGCACGTACTTCATTAGGTGGTATCGGTACTGGTTATATCTATCCAGCATGGAAAGGTCAAATTTCATATACAACACCTAACATGAACGGTTTCTCTGCAACAATCGGTATTACAAACCCGAACCAAGGAGCTTTTGGTGACGCAGGTAGTGCAGCAACATCTGATATTGAGCTATATCAAGACCGTTTCGGTATTGAAGGTCAAGCAATGTATGAGTGGACAGGTGACGTAGCTGGTAAAGTGTGGGCATCTTTCGCATCATATGATGTAACAGGTGACGTTGTAAACGATGCAACTGCAGTTACATCTGCTACATCAGATAGCTACACAGCTGACGTATATGACATTGGTGTTGCATTAAACTCAGGTAACGCTGGTTTAGTAGCTTACTACTATGACGGTGACGGTGTAGGTACAACATTAATGGGTGCTAATGGTGCTTATGCTAATACATCAACTAACAAGTTCAAAAAACGTGATTCAGACGGTGGTTACATTCAAGCTACATACGTAATCCCAACTGGTACAAAACTTGGCGTTACTTACGGTGTATCTAACTTAGACAATGCATCTGGTGTAGCAGAAGCTACTCTAGTTGAGAAAAACGAACGTTGGACTGTAGGTGCATACCACCCATTAACTAAGCACTTAAACTTAGTTGCTGAGTACAACAAAATTGAATCAGAAGGTCAGTCTAGCGCTAACCAAACTGAATCAGATCACTTCTCTTTAGGCGCGATCTTATTCTTCTAGAATTTTATAATTCTTTAAGAAATAAAAAACCCCACTTATGTGGGGTTTTTTTTATGCAAATTTTATATAATCCTATTCTGTGAACATTCAAAAACTAATAAAAAAAGCAGAAGATTTTATTCGTATAGGTCAGCTGGATAGTGCAACCACAATACTGCAAAGCATTCTAAAAAAATTTCCAAATCAATTTCAAGTGCATGGCTTGCTAGGAATGATAAATATTTTTAAAAATAAGTATCCAGATGCAGAAAAACATTTAAAACTTTCATTGGCATCATGTTTTAATGTTGAAGCTGCTATAAATCTAACTATATTACTTATTCAACAAAAAAGATGGCAAGAGGCATTTCCATGGAGTCAGCGATTAAATGAGAATTCCGATGGTGAACTAAATATCATGCTCAATCATGCATTGATATTGAGAAATATTGGAAAAGGGAATGATGCGCTTGATGTCTATAAGGTGCTTTTAAATAAGTACCCCCAAAACATTAATATTTATATAAGCTATGGATTCACATTCAATTTCTTAGAAAAATATCAGGAAGCAATAGAAATTTACCTGCAAGGAATGGAGGTCAAAAGTGATGATTTTGGAATTCTTTATAACTTAGGAATTACCTATCTAAATCAATTTGATTATTCAAATGCATTGAAGTACCTGCTTTTAGCACAGGAGCAAAATAATAAATCAATTGATTTATTGCTTACAATCGCAGCATGCTATGCCAAAAAGAGAAACTTTGAAGCAGCTCATTACTCTGTCAACGAGGCAAAAAAACTTGAGCCAAACAATCCGCTCATCCCCTTTCAAACAGGAACACTATTTTTAAAGCAAGATAAAAATAAAATAGCAATGGAATATTTTGATCAAGTAATTAATCTAGATCCAAATCATGTTGAGGCAAATTATCATAAAGGCTTAATTTATTTAAAAGAAGAAAAATACGAAGAAGCCATGAAGTATTATAGATATCGTGTAATGAGAAAACATAATAAATTTGGAAAATTTAATGATTTTGAATTACCTCAGCTCAATAAAGATTCAGAAATTATTGTTTCTTGGGAACAAGGAATTGGTGATGAAATATTAAATATGGGTCTGATAAATCATATGAAGAAAAAAGTGAAGTCAGTAACTTATATTACACAAGATAAACTTACTGATTGGGTTAGTCTAAATTTAAAAGACATATCTGTTATTCCTGATAAAGAGTCTGAAGGATATATTAAGGAAAACATTCATAAGCCTAAGTTAAACATTGCAACATTAATGTCATACGTTGATGACTGGGGTTCATTTTTCAAAACACCGACTGAATGGATGGCATCAGAAAATTTAAAAGAAAAATTCACAAAAAAGTATAAATTAAATAATGACAAAATTATAGGTATTTCATGGAAGAGTGCTAATAAGACTATAGGTGACGAAAAAAGTATTCCGTTATCTGAAATGGCGCCAATACTTAAAAAGAATAAAATAATATCGTTACAATATGGCGATGTAAAACAAGAAATAGATCAGATAAATTCACAAGAGGAACTAAATATTTTTTATGATCAAGAGCTTGATTATTTTAATGATATTAATAGTTTAGCAGCTCTCATTTCAATATGTGATGAAGTTATTACCTGCAGTAACGTAACAGCACATATTGCAGGACGTTTGGGAGTAAAAACATATTTAATGATTCCTAAAAGCTTTGGAAATATTTGGTATTGGAATTCACTTTCTAGCTACTCTAGGTGGTACCCTTCAGTGAAAATATTTAGACAAGAAATTGATGGAGATTGGATTCATTTAATAGAAAAAATAAAATTAGAAAGCCATAACTAAATTAATTAATATCTAAATCGTTAATCTTACGAGTTATTGTGTTTCTTCCCAAACCGAGCAATTTAGCGGCTCTTATTTTTTTTCCATTGCAAAAGCTAATTGATGATTCAATAAGTAATTTTTCTAACTTTTTGATATATACATCATAAATATTTTGGGTATTGTTTGATAAATCATTTTTAATCAATACTTTTAAAATTTCCTCCCAATTACCTTGAGAGTTTTTATAAATATTTTCTTTTAAAATTTCTGCAGGGAGGTCGGAAACACCAATTTCTTTTCCAGGAGACATAACAGTTAACCAGTGACAAATATTTCTAAGCTGTCTAATATTACCGGTCCAGTTGAGCTTCTTAAAATATTCTTGTGTTTCATCATTAAGATATTTAACACTTGTTTTTAACTCATTAGCGCTTTGACTAAGAAAAAATTTTGCCAATAAATTAATATCATTTTCCCTTTCTCTTAAGGGTGGAAGATGAATAGTAATCACATTAAGCCTATGAAATAAATCTTCTCTAAAAGTTTGTTGATTAATTTTTTCTTTTAAATCTTGATGTGTTGCGGCAATAATCCTCACATTTGCTTTTATGACTGCGCTGCTTCCAAGTTTTTGAAAAGAACCGTCATTCAATACTCTTAAAAGTTTAGACTGAAGATCAATTGGCATATCGGCAATTTCATCAAGGAATAATGTTCCATTTTCAGCTTCTTCAAAGTAACCTTTTTTTGAAGCATTTGCACCAGTAAATGCTCCTTTTTCATATCCGAATAACTCAGATTCAAGAAGATCTTTGGGAATGGCTGCAGAATTAAGTGCGATAAACGGTTTATCTTTCCTTAAACTATTATCATGTAAGGCTTTTGCAATTAATTCTTTGCCGGTCCCACTTTCACCAGTTATCAGAATAGATGCATCAGATTTGCTTAATTTACCAATCTGCTTAAAAACATCTTGCATTACTTTTGAAGTCCCAATGATTTTATTAGGACTTTCAATATCATTAAGTTCCTCACCTGTATCTTTGAATGCAGAGTTAATTACACTGATCGCGTTATCAATATCAAATGGTTTAGGCAGATATTCATAAGCTCCATGTGCATATGAATCCAAAGCAGAATCTAGATCACTAAATGCTGTCATGACGATTACAGGTATCTTTGGAAATTTTACTTTCACTTTTTCAAGAAATTGGAGTCCTGATTCACCTGGCATTTTTATATCACTAACAATAAGATCAGGCATATCATGGTTAAATTGATTGATAGCCTCGTTGGTGTTTCCAAACGCCATCACATTATAATTATTTTTTTCTAATGCCTTTTGAAGTACCCATCGAATTGACTTGTCGTCATCTAGAATCCAAATTTTCTTGTTTGTAGTATCCATATTTAATTTTGAATTGGTAATAATATTTTAAATTCTGTTTCACCAGGATGACTATTTACATCAATAATCCCGTTGTGCAGAGTGATAAAATTTTGACTTAGGGGCAACCCAAGTCCTGTCCCAGAATCTTTGCCACTGACAAGTGGAAAAAATATCTCTTCAATTCTTTCTTTAGGAATCCCAGGACCATTATCAATAATAGATATGTTTAAAACTGTATGGTGAAGCTTTTTATGAAAGATGACTTTTCTTTCAGAGCGCGTGACGAATTTTATTTTATTTTTGTCTTCAAATGGTGACGTGGTTAAAATTTCGCAAGCATTTTTAACAATATTAAATAAGGCTTGATAGATCTTCTCATAGTCACAAGATATTAATGGAATTGATATATCGTAATCTCTAATAAATTCTATTTTGGAGTATTCTGAGCTCAGCGTGCTACGAATCTTTTCAAGAATTTCATGGATATTATTTTTTTCAAATTTGGGTATCTTATGGGGGCTCAACAAGCTATCCATTAATTTTTGTAAACGTCCACTTTCAGATATGATGATTTGAATATATTCAGATAAATCCTCATTAACTTCATCAGCTAAAAGTTGAGCTGATCCTTTGATACCACCAAGGGGGTTTCTGATTTCATGTGCAAGATTCCTTAGGAGCTCAGAATTAGCTTTTTGTTGCAACATCATTCTTTCTTCTTTCGCTACTTGCAGAACCTGATCCATTTGAATAAATTCTAAGATAAACTCATAATCATCATCATCATATGGCGTTACTGTAAAAGTTACGGTTTTAATAATATCTTTTATTTTAATTTGACACTCGTGTTCTTTATAGGTGGAGGATCTTTGTATGGATTTATCAATTCGGTATTTTAAATAATCAATGTCTTCGAAAATTAAGGAAATTTTCTTATCCTTAACTTTTTTCAAAGAAATCTGAAAAAGAATTTCTGCACTCGGGTTTAGATATTTAATATTAAGATCTTTATCAAGCAGCACAACGGAAGTTGCCAACTGCTCTAATTCATTACTTTCTTTTTCTTTGATTGGAGGCGACATTTAAATTTTAAATCGGGGTGAAATAAGTCACCCCGAAAATAAAAAACATTACACTGAATAATACAAATCAAACTCTACCGGATGAGGTGTCATTCTCAGTGTGGTTACTTCATTCATTTTTAAGTCAATAAAGCTGTCAATGAAGTCGTCAGAAAACACACCACCTTGAGTTAGGAATGCACGATCTTCGTTTAATGCTTCAAGAGCTTCTTCAAGAGATCTGGCAACAGTTGGGATAGCTGCATCTTCTTCCGGAGGAAGGTGATATAAATCTTTCGTTGCTGCTTCGCCTGGATGAATTTTATTTTGAATACCATCTAAACCAG
>Ga0255775_1004361_pt1 | contig 11177 bp, 9 predicted proteins | sample 011ome_26_FD_179973 | JGI IMG/M metagenome (GOLD analysis project Ga0255775, IMG submission 179973) | Coastal salt marsh microbial communities from the Groves Creek Marsh, Skidaway Island, Georgia - 011511BT metaG (version 2) | ecosystem: Environmental > Aquatic > Marine > Intertidal zone > Salt...
GATTTATTAAATAAATCTATAATTGAATTAGTAGAAAAAAAAACTGGTGCTAAAATTAGATCATAGAAACAATGGACACTATTGATCATATTAGAAATTTTGCAATCATTGCACATATCGATCATGGTAAATCAACTATTGCCGATCGAATTATTCATAAATGTGGTGGATTGACCGAAAGAGAGATGAAAGAGCAGGTTTTAGACTCTATGGATATTGAGAGAGAACGAGGAATTACCATTAAAGCTCAAACTGTAAAGTTAAATTATAAATCAAGAGACGGTAAAAATTATATATTAAATATTATTGATACCCCTGGACATGTTGATTTTAGCTATGAGGTTTCTAGGTCATTATATGCGTGTGAAGGATCTATTTTAATTGTAGACAGCACCCAAGGAGTTGAAGCACAAACACTTGCAAACGTTTATCAAGCTTTAGATATAAATCATGAAATAATACCAGTTTTAAATAAAACTGATTTACCAGCGTCAGATATTGAAAAAACAAAGAAGCAAATAGAAGATGTAATAGGTATTGATACAGTAAATGCTGTACCCTGTTCAGGAAAAACAGGTGAGGGAATTGAAGATATTTTAGAAAAAATTGTAACTTTATTACCAGCTCCTAAGGGCAAACCTTCAGATGATTTAAAATGCTTGTTGGTTGATAGTTGGTATGACACTTATCTTGGAGTGGTAATTTTAGTTAGAGTTATAAATGGAAAATTAACTAAAAATATGAAAATAAAAATGCTTTCAACAAATCAAGATTATATTGTTGAGAAAGTAGGGGTATTTACCCCAAAACCCAAAGACATGAACGAATTAAATTCAGGTGAAATTGGTTTTATTACTACTGGTATAAAAGTTTTATCTGAAACTAAAGTTGGTGATACAATTTGTGATGCAACTAAACCGAAAATTGACGCTTTACCGGGGTTTAAACCAAGTAAACCAGTTGTATTTTGTGGTTTGTTTCCTGTTGATAGTTCTGAATATCAAAAATTAAAAGACGGTTTAGCTAAATTGCAATTAAATGATGCAAGTTTTTCTTATGAAGCAGAGTCTTCATCAGCTTTAGGATTAGGCTTTAGATGTGGTTTTTTAGGATTGCTGCATCTTGAAATTATTACTGAAAGATTAGAAAGAGAGTTTGATGTTAATCTATTAACCACAACACCAGGAGTTGTGTATAAGGTCAATCTAAATAATGGAGAAACGTTAGACCTTCAAAACCCTTCAAGCTTACCCGATCCAACTTTAATCAAAACAATCGAAGAGCCATGGATTAAAGCAACTGTTATTACTCCTGATCAGTATTTAGGTTCAATTATTAAACTTTGCCAAGATAAAAGAGGTATACAAACTAATTTAACTTATTCGGGTAATAGAGCTGTATTGAGCTACGAGCTTCCATTAAATGAAGTTGTATTTGATTTTAATGATAAGATTAAATCTATGACTAGTGGTTATGCAAGTTTTGACTATGAAATTGCCGAATACAGGGAAGGTGATTTAGTTAAGTTAGGTATTTTAGTTAATGGGGAACCAGTTGATGCTTTGGCAATGATGATACATAAAGATTTTGCTCAAAGAACAGGTAGAGAAGTCTGTGAAAAGTTAAAAGATTTAATTCCAAGACATAATTTTATGATACCTGTTCAGGCAGCAATAGGTGGAAAAATTATTGCAAGAGAAACTATTAAAGGATTTAAAAAAGATGTTTTGACGAAAATTCATGGTGGTGGCGCCACAGATAGAAAAAGAAAACTTTTAGAAAAACAAAAAAAAGGAAAAGCTCGGTCAAAACAATTTGGTCGAGTTGAGATACCACAAGAAGCATTTATTGGTGTGCTAAAAATAAAAAAAGAAAAATAAAATTTTTTAAAAATAATATGAATAAATTAGATATTTTTTGTGTTACAGACAAAAGAATAGTTAATTTAGAAAATTTTTCATATAATTTAGGTTGGGTTGGGTCTGGAAATGTCCCTCCAAATTATTTAAGTTGCAATACAAATGATAATATTTTTTTTAAAGAAAAATATTACTCAGAATTAACTTTTCAATATTGGTATTGGAAAAATTTAATAGATTTAAATAAAAATTCATGGATAGGTTTTTGTCAAAAAAGAAGATTTTGGCTTAAAAAAGAATCAAAAAATAAATCAATAAATAAAGATAATTTTACAGATCATATTCTTACTGAACCATCGCAGGAATGGAAAAATTATGATGCAATTATTTGTGATTCAATAAATTTAAATAATATAAATAAAATGAAAATCTTAAAAAGAGGATATAGATCATTAATTAAAGATCCAGCCATACTCTTTAATACAAAGAAACAAACAATTTTATTGCATTTTGATATGCATCATGGGCATGGAAATATTGAAAAAGCAATTCAACATTTGAATGCTAATGATAGAAACGGTTTTTTAAATTATGTAAGTAATAGAACTTACTATAATCCTCATATAATGTTTATATCAAAACCACATATTATCGACAGATGGTTCAAAGATTTATTTGAATGGTTATTTAAATGTGAACAAGAATTTGGTTTCAAAAAATTAAAAGGCTATGACACTCAAAGATTATATGCATTTTTGGCTGAAAGATATTTATCTTTTTGGTTTAAAAAATATACAAAATACCTTAGTTGGCCTTGGGTTTTTGTAGATCATTAAATAATTTTGTTTTAAAAAAATCGCGCAAAGTTTTGCAAACAGTAATAACTTCATGATTGTTCATTTTTGCATGAAATGGCAAGCTTAGTTGTTGCTCACCCCATATTTTTGCATTTTTGCATTTTGTATATTGATATTTTTTTTTGTAATATGACAATTCTGTTATAGATTTAAAATTCACTGTTACAAAAATTTTTTTACTCAGTAAATATTCTATTAGGGAATTTCTTAATTTTTTATCTACACCAATTGGAAAAAGATAATAATCTCTATTAGTATTTTTATTATGATAGGGCAAACTTATTTCTTTAATTTTTGATAAGTTATTTTGATATAATTTAAAAATTTTAGTTTTGTTTTTTGATATAGTTAAATAATTTTTAATTTGATCAATCAAGATAGATGCATTTATATCACTTAAATTTGCTTTAAATCCAAAATGGTTAACATCCCAGGGAATATATTTATTATTCGTAAATCTTTTAAAAGCCGGTTTTGTCATACCATTATTTGAAATAGATCTGATTTTTTCAGCATAATTTTTATGATTTGTGATTATTGCTCCTCCTTCACCACATGTAATACTTTTTGTGGCATAAAAAGAAAACACTGCAAAATCTGAATAAGATCCTAAAATTTTACCATTATAATTTCCAGAAAAAGCATGTGCACTATCCTCAATAATAAAAATATTTTTACTTATCTTATTTTTTAATTTTTTTGTTTCAAATAGATTTCCATAAAGATGAACGGGCATAATCACTTTTGTATTTTTTGTGATTTTTTTTAAACAATCATTTATGTCTAGTAGTTTTGTTTTGGGATCGATATCTGCAAAAACTACTTTTGAACCAACCATTTCAACAACGTTTGCACATGCTACAAAAGTACATGCCGGAATAATAACTTCATCGTTTTTTTTTAATCCCAAAGAAAGTAAAATAGCAATCAAACCATTTGTCCAAGAATTTGTTAATATTGCATATTTTTTGTTAAATCTTTGTTGCAACAAATGTTCAACTTTTTCACAAATTGGTCCAGAGGTTAAATAGGAACTTTTTATAGTTTTTTTTAGGTAATTTTTATTTTTATCAAGATTATGTTTATAAAAAGGAATCATTTTTTTTTAAGTAGTCTTTATAAATATTTAGAGTAACTTTATTTTTTAAAAAAGGTGTTTTGTCTTTTTTAATTTTCTTGAAAGTCTTTGAAATTGAATAGTTTGTCATTGAATTAAAGTTTTTATTTTTAAATAATTTTTTTGATGATTTTATAGAGACTTCATATGATCTTTTATCAATTGTATTTTCTTCATGATTAATATCTACATTTTTAATTTTTGTTAAAGCTAGTATTTTTTTTGTTAAATTAAGAATATTTGTATTAAAATTTCCAATATTAAATATTTTATTGAGTGTTTTATTACCTTTTTCAAAAATAATTTTTTTAATTACACTACACGCAAAATCATTATGACAAAAAAAACGTAATTGAGACCCACCAAGTATTTCAATTTTTTTTAAAAAAATCATGTCTCTTATAATTTTATTAATTGCAATGTCATATCTCATTCTATTAGACCAACCATATAAAGTGCCAAGTCTCATAATAGTGAAAGGGATTTTGTTTTCATTTTTAATAAAATTTTCATATTTTAAGCATAGTTTAGAATATAACGAGATTGGTTTGGGTTTTGATTTCTCAGTAATGATATTCTTATTATTGCCATAAACAGAGCATGAAGACATATATATATATTTCTTAATATTATTTAATTTTGATATTTTTTTATAGAGTTTTAATTTGTCTGCGTAATTAGTTTTATATGTAAATTTTTTATTTAATTCAGACGCTGGATCATTGGAGATATTAACTAAATCCACTATATAATTAAAATTTTTAAAAAAAATTATTGGAATTTGATTATAATCTTTCTTAATTAATTGAAAGTTTTTGTGCTGCTTGTTATTTCTTCCAAAATAGCACTTATCTACACCCGTTACAGAAATATTTTTGTTCTTTAGTAAATATGGAACTAATACACTTCCCAAAAAACCTTCAGATCCCAAAATAAGAATATTTTTCATAAATAGATTTATATATCTTTATTATTATTGATATAGATTAATTTTATATATATTCAAATATTATGGTCAAAAATTTATTATTTTGGGGAGGAAAATATAAAGCGGCAATCATTTATGATATGATTAAAAAAAATAATATTTTATTAAAAAAAAGCAATTTAAGAGTTAAATTCATATTTGACCCTAATTTAAAAAGTCCAAAATTTAATACGAATGCAAAATTTTCAAACAACAAAAAAGATTTAGAAGAATTCATCAAAAAATCTCATTATTTTATAACTTGTATTGGTAATGAATTAGGTATGGCACGATATTTGATTTCAAGAGAGCTTGAAAAAAAAGGTTTAAGGCCCCTCAGCATAGTTAGTAAAGATGCAAAAATATATAGCTCTTTTATTGGTATTGGTGTTCAATTATTTCCTAATTCAATAATTCAAAATAATGCCAAGGTTGGAAACTTTAGTATTTTAAATACTGGATCAATTTTAGAACATGATACAGAAATTGGAAACGGTGTTCATCTAATGCCAGGCTGCGTGATTGGGGGAAATGCAATAATAAAAGATTATGTTACCATTGGTATGAATGCAACAATATTGCCCGGGGTTGTAGTGGAACAAGGTTCATACATAGGCGCAGGTGCAGTAGTTACAAAAAATGTAGAAAAAAATAATGTAGTGACAGGAAATCCAGCTAGATATTTAAAAAAAGCAAAACATAATTTTGATCTAAAATTTTTTAAATGAAAAAATATTTAGCATCCTTTTATAGTCCAGACTTAAAAAGATCTGCAATTAGGTTTAAATTACAAGCTGAGAAGATGCAGGTGTATGATGAAATTTTTTTATTTAACAAGGATGATTTAGATGAAGATTTTACAAGCTATGTTGATGATTTATTGAAAAAAGGAAAAAAAAGAGGCTATGGTCACTGGGTTTGGCAAACTTTTATCCATAAGCATGTTTTGTCAAAAATGAAAGAAGGAGATATTTATCATTGGTGTGATATTGGGTGCCATTTCAATCATAAAGGTATTGATAGATTAAAAGAATATATAGAAATAGTTTCTAGTGAAAAAAAAGGTTTTTTGGGATTTTCTTATAAAAAGCCAGCTTTCAGCTCAGAACTAAAAGGATATAGTTTTCCTGCTAATTTTGATTATCAATATACGAAAACAGATCTAATAAAATATTTTGAATTATCTATTTCAGATGAAATAATTCAAACACCCCAAGTCTGGGGAGGATCCTTCTTTATTAAAAAAAATGAATATTCAACAAAACTGATGGAAGAACATTTTAACATAACAAGATACAGATATGATTTAATTGACGACGATGAAAAAAAATTTAAAGAAAACAAACACAAAGGCTTCATTGAGCATAGACATTCACAAAGTGTGTTATCAATTTTAGCAAAAAAAAATGACTGCAGGTTACTTTCGGCATATGAGTCGGAATGGGCATTAGATGCGAAAGGTCAAAGAACATTTGAACATTTGGAGAATTTCCCAATTATTGCAAAACGAGATAAAAGAAAAAATATTTTTGGACGATTTATTGATCGACAGAAAAAAAATTTAAATAGAAAATATAATAAAATAAAAAAATTTCTAAATTCTTAGTTTTAAAAAGTTAATTATTAAGATTAAGTATGTGATAAGTTATAAATTTTCCGAGGAGAGGTGGCCGAGTGGTTGAAGGCGCACGCTTGGAAAGCGTGTATAGGGGAAACTCTATCATGGGTTCGAATCCCATTCTCTCCGCCATTAACAAATTTCAGATATTTTTTTAACTATATCGTTAGCGATATTTACAGAATGATCCACTTTTGCAGAAAAAATTTGGAAATAATTTTTATGCAATTCATTTATTGATGATATTCTTCTGTCAGTTTTTTCAACCCCATATTCTAAAACTCTTGGATTAATAAAGACATTATTCGTAAGTTTTATATTTAATCTGGGTAAATATCTTTTTAACTCCAATTTGACTTTATGTCTTAATTTATTTATTTGATTTGAATTTTTATTTACTTTCATCCACGAGAGAGGAAAGCCTTTAGAGGTTTTTTGTTTAATTATTGAATATTTGACGTGATATAAAAGATGTTTATTGCCTTTCCCTTTAGGTAGAAATGAAAAAAAATTTCCATCCATTATTGCCATACCCAATCTATTAAAGCTCTTAAGAGTAAACTCAAATACGGCAACTAACTGATATTTTCTTTTTTTTGGGTTACATATATTTTTTGTAAGTTGATTTGATTGTTCATAGCTTGCATCAATGATTATATCAAAAACATACTCGCCTTTATCACTTGTTAAGTAGTACTTATCTTTTTTGATAATTTTTTTTATTTCTTCATTTTTTCTTATATTGTTTTGGGGGAGTTTTGAGATTTTCTCTTTTGCTTCTCTTTTAATTATATTCCAGTCATATATAGGCTCTTTTACCTTTATACATCCAGTAATTCTTTTAAGATCAATATCAAACTTCTCTATATTTATCTTTTTAAAACTTAATAAATTTTTTTTACAAAATTTTAAGAAGCTATTAAAACTTATTTTACTATCAACTGCTATTGCATAATAATTTCTGAAATTTCTTAAAATAGATTTTTTATAAAATTTGTGAAAATTTAGGTAACCATTGTATGATTGTTGGGCTGTTTTATTATCTCTAGGATAGTGGTATCCAAAATGAACTCTATTTAAATTATTAGTTGAAGCACCTAACAAGATGTCTTTTTTTTTTTCAAAAATAACACATTCATACCCCTTTCTTTTTAATTGGATATATGTAGTAATACCAAATAATCCTCCACCAATAATCGCAATTTTTTTATTCATTTTGTCTTAGTAATCATTTAAAGAATATTTGTATATGAATATTTTAGATTGTGTAACTTATTTTGATGAAGATGTTGTGTTAGATTTGAGGTTAAATATTTTAGACAAATATGTTTCAAAATTTATTATTACAGAGGGAGCATTTGATCATCGCGGTAAAAAAAGAAGATTAAATTTTGATATCAACAAATTTAAAAAATTTAAAGACAAAATTATTTATCTACCAGTAATAGATTTTCCTGATTTAAACAATCCGTGGTCAATGCTTGAATATCAAAGAAACTACTCTTTAAATGAACTTAATAAGTTTAGTGAGGACTCAATTGTGATTGTTTCTGACGTTGATGAAATCCCAAATCCTGAAAAAATTAACTTGTTTATAGAAAATGACTATAAATCTGCAGTATTTGAGCAAATTTTTTTTTATTACAAGTTGAATCTTGTTAACAAAACTCAACCTAAATGGCATGGAAGCAAAATAACAAAAAAAAAATATTTAAGAACACCAAACAAGCTTAGAGAAAAAAAAATAAAACAATATTCTTGGTGGAGATTTGATAAACCTACAAATATAAAAATTATTAAAGATGGTGGCTGGCACTTTTCATTTTTATATGATGTAGATGGCATTATAAAAAAAATAAGTTCATTTCAACATACTGAGTTCGATAAAGATGAATATAAAAACAAATCAAAGATTTTAAAAAAAATTGAAAATGGGGAAGATATTTTTAATAGAGGATATAAATTTGATAAAAAAAAAATTGATGAAAATTTTCCCGATTATCTAATTAACAATCTAGAAAAGTATAAAAATTGGATACAAAGATAAATTTAGCTCTTGTAGGTTTTGGAAAATTCGGAAAAAAGTATTATCAAAATATAAAAATTGACAAAAGATTTGATTTAAAAGTAATATTTAAAAAAAGTGCAAAAAATCTAAACAAAATAAGCAGAAAATTTTCTATTCAAGAAATTAAAAAAAACAATATTCAAGCAGCAATAATTTGCACACCTGTTGAAACTCACTATAAGCTTGCTAAAATATTTATCACTAAAAAGATACCAATTATTTTAGAAAAACCGGCGTCAACGAGTTACAATAACATTTATAAACTTTTAAAGCTTTCAAAAAAAAAAAATTGTTCTGTAATTATAAATCATTCGGATTTTTACAATCAGTGTTTTGAGGCAATACTTTCAAAAAAAAAACTAATTGGTAAAATTAACTTCATCGAAGGTTTTTTTGGTAAGTATAATAAAGATTATAAAAATCATAAAGATCTATTGAAAGATTGGATACCACATCCATTATCATTAATTATTAGCTTGATTGGGAATATTAACAAAGTTGAAATCAACAATAAATCTTCCAGTTTCATAAAAAAAAGTATTAAAATGCCTGAATTGTTTAAAATAAAATTAATTTTTAATAAAAAAATTAAAAGTGAAATAACAATTTGGAATACTAAAAAAAGAAAAAAAAGACAATTAATTGTATATGGTCAAAATGGATTGATTAATTATGATGGATGTAATCCAAATAAAAATTTTATTAAATTTAAAAAAACAATTATTAATTTTCAAAACAAAATTACACCAATGCAAAATATCTTAACAAAGTTTTATAAAACAATTAATGCAAAAAAATTTGTTTCAGACCTTCCACTGGCCTTACAAATTGAGAATATTAATAGTAAAATTAAATTTTAAATTTTTTTTCTAGAAAATTATGATATAGTTAAAAATCCTTATTTTTTACAAAAAAATGAATACAAATAATTATCAAGCAGATTCGATTAAAGTTCTTAAAGGACTTGAAGCAGTTAGAAAACGACCAGGTATGTACATTGGAGATACCGATGATGGAACTGGTTTACATCATATGGTTTATGAGGTTGTCGACAATTCCATAGATGAAGCTTTAGCCGGACACTGTAAAAATATAAATGTTAAGATTAATGCAGATGGAACAGTTACAGTAAGCGATGATGGCAGAGGTATTCCTGTTGATATGCATAAAGGAGAAAAAAAATCTGCCGCTGAAGTTATAATGACCCAACTTCATGCAGGAGGTAAATTTGATCATGATTCATATAAAGTATCGGGCGGACTTCATGGTGTTGGTGTTTCAGTTGTTAATGCATTATCAGAGAAATTAGAGCTAGAAATTAATAGAGATGGAAAAAAATATTTCATAGAATTTAAAGATGGTGATGCAAAAAAACCATTAAAAGAAATAGGTAAATCTAAAGAGACAGGAACAAAAATTACTTTTTTGCCATCTAAAGAAATTTTTTCATCTATAAAATTTAGCCCAAATATCCTCATAAAAAGAATGAGAGAATTAGCTTTCTTAAATAAAGGTATTAAAATTATCTTTACAGATGCAAGCTCAAAAAAAGAAAAAGTTACAGAATTTAAATTTGAAGGAGGTGTTTTAGAGTTTGTTGAATTTTTGGATGAAAAAAGAGAAAAATTACAAAACAAGAATGGTAACGACTTATTTAGAAAACCAATTTACATTGAAGGTAAAAAAGACAATATAGAAATAGAGTGTTCTTTGAAATGGAATGCTGGATATTCTGAAGATGTGCTTCCGTATACTAATAATATTTTTCAAAAAGATGGTGGAACTCATGTTTTAGGATTTAGAAGTGCACTTACAAGGATTATCAATAGATATGCAAATGAGCACAATTTATTAAAAAAAAATAAATTAGCTATTTCTGGTGACGATATAAAAGAAGGACTCACATGTGTTTTATCAACCAAAATACCTGATCCAAAATTTTCATCACAAACTAAAGATAAATTAGTTTCATCAGAAGTTAGAATGATTGTTGAAACAGTGGTGAACGAAAAATTATCAATCTGGTTTGATCAAAATCCCTCTGTTGCAAAAATTATACTTGCAAAAATCATTCAAGCGGCAATGGCAAGAGATGTAGCAAGAAAAGCTAGAGAAAATGTAAGAAGAAAAGGTGCTTTGGAATTAAGTGGTTTGCCTGGGAAACTAGCAGATTGTCAAATTGGAAAACAAGAGGGTACAGAACTGTTTATAGTTGAGGGTGACTCAGCAGGGGGTTCCGCTAAACAAGGAAGAAATAGATCTAATCAGGCAGTTTTACCTCTAAGAGGAAAAATATTGAACACTTATGTTGAGGATATTCAATTAAAAAAAAATGGCAATAAAGATGGCGCCGAACAAAGAACTAAAGCTCTATCAAAAATGATTTCATCAAATGAAATTGTTACTTTAATAAATGCGCTTGGTTTAGATCCAAAAGCCGAGGAGATAGACCTTAAAGATTTACGTTATGGCAAGATTATAATTATGACCGATGCTGATGTCGATGGATCTCACATTAGAGCATTACTGTTAACTTTTTTTAACAACAAACCATTTAATAAACTAATTGAGCATGGTCATGTGTATTTAGCTCAACCGCCTTTGTTTAAGATTAACAAGGGTTCAAAAGGAATATACATAAAAGATGAAAAGGAATTAGAGGAATATATTATCAATAACAATAAAGATTTA
>Ga0255775_1004390_pt1 | contig 11133 bp, 11 predicted proteins | sample 011ome_26_FD_179973 | JGI IMG/M metagenome (GOLD analysis project Ga0255775, IMG submission 179973) | Coastal salt marsh microbial communities from the Groves Creek Marsh, Skidaway Island, Georgia - 011511BT metaG (version 2) | ecosystem: Environmental > Aquatic > Marine > Intertidal zone > Salt...
TCGTCAGAGTAATTAAGGGTAGTGTTTTAGATGTGGCAGTGGATATACGAAAGTCTAGCCCAACCTTTGGCCAACATGTTTCAGTAGAGCTAACGGCAGATAATAAACATCAACTTTTTGTACCACACGGATTTGCACACGGATTTGTTGTATTAAGCGATAGCGCTACTTTTGCTTATAAGGTAGATAATTACCATGCACCAGAACATGATAGAGGTATTGCATTTGATGATGGTCAACTTAAAATTGATTGGCAATTATCAGCAGAAGAGTTACAACTCTCAGATAAAGATAAAATCCACCCATCTTTAGCGAATGCTAAAGATTTATTTGAGTAGTTAATAGTTATGAGAATACTAGTTACAGGGAAAAATGGTCAATTAGGACAATCTATTAATAAGATTGTAAATACCAGTGAAAACAGTATTAATACTAACCAAAATGCCAGTAAAAAATATCAACCTTGCGAGTTCATCTTTGTTGGTAGGGATGAATTAGATTTAAGCAAAAAAGAAGGGGTTGTAAACTACTTTGATAATAATGATAAATTCGACATCATTATTAATTGCGCAGCTTATACAGCAGTTGATAAAGCAGAAGAGGAGCAGGGGCTTGCTAATCAAGTCAATCATCTAGCTGTTAAACAGTTAGCAGAAATCGCTAACAAGCAGCAAGCTAAATTAATACACATATCTACTGATTATGTCTTTGATGGGGAAGGTGAAAATCCTTACACAGAAACAGATGCCACTAATCCTATCAACATTTATGGCAAGACTAAGTTGGCCGGAGAACAAACACTGAAAGAAATCATGCCAACTGATGCCATTATCATTAGGACCAGCTGGGTGTATTCTGAGTACGGTAATAACTTTGTTAAAACCATGCAAAGACTTGGAAAACAAAGAGATGAGTTAAGTGTAGTAAGTGATCAAATGGGTTCGCCTACTTATGCGACTGATTTGGCAAATGCAATTTTAGACACTGTGCAAAATAAAGCATTTAAAGAGGCAGGACAGGGAACACAGGTCTATCATTATTCAAATGTGGGTGAGATAAGCTGGTATGAATTTGCTAAAAAAATATTTAAATTGGCAGAGATAGAGTGCAAGGTTAATCCAATCAATACAGAGCAATATCCAACGCCTGCCAGAAGGCCGATAAATACCGTCTTAGACAAGGAAAAGATTGTAAAGATATTTGATATTGATAAATCTAACTGGGAATTTTCATTGGAAAAACTTCTTGCGAAATTGTATAAATAATAATGATTTTAAATTTAAAGGGGATAACGTGATCATAGAAATTGTAAAGCTGATTAGGCCGCATCACTACATTAAAAATTTATTTGTATTGGCGCCTATTTTTTTTTCAGGGCTTATAACGAATGAGGTTTTATTAAATCAGAGTTTGATTGCATTCATTCTATTTTCTTTAGCTGCTAGCTCAGTATATATTCTCAACGATATTATGGATGTATCCGAAGATAGGCTGCATCCTAAGAAAAAGAATAGACCAATTGCATCTGGCTCGGTTCCTGTTTCAATAGCATGGATTATTCTTACTTGCTTTGTTGTTGCTTCACTTGTTGGGAGTTGGTATATTTCAGCCAATCTGACATACGTTTTGATTTTGTATATTGTCATGAATATTTTGTATTCATTGGGAATGAAGCACTTGTCGATAATTGATGTAACTATGATATCTATGGGATTTGTTTTAAGAATTTTTGCAGGATCAGTGATTATTGAAACAGACCCCTCAATGTGGATAATATTAATGACTTTTTTATTATCTTTTTTCTTAGGCCTATCTAAAAGAAGAGATGATGTATTGATGAATGCAAATGGTTTAAAGACTAGAAAGAATATAGATGGCTATAATCTGGATTTTGTAAATGCTGCTATGGTTTTAATGGCGAGTGTTGTGATTTTTTCATACATCTCTTATACAATTTCAGACTTGACTCAGGAAAGGCTGGGAACAGACTATTTGTATTTGACCGTTCTATTTGTAATTATAGGTATATTTCGATATTTTCAAATTATATTTGTAGAGGAAAATTCAGGATCACCAACAAAAATAATGATAAACGATCGATTTTCTCAAATTAATATTGCTCTATGGTTGATAACTTATAGCTATATTATCTATTAGGATTAAGTATAAATGAACAGAAAAATAATTTTACCAGGTGGCGCGGGCCTTGTAGGGCAAAATCTTGTAGCACGCTTACTAGGCAAAGGTTATAAAAATATTGTGGTCTTGGATAAGCATAGAGCTAATTTAGCCATCTTAAAAAAAACACAACCCAAAATTGTCACTGAATATGCTGATCTTGCTGAAACAGGAGATTGGCAACAGCATTTTATTGAGGCTGACGTAGTAGTAATGCTACAAGCTCAAATAGGTGGCAATAATTATCAAGAGTTTGTAAGAAATAACATTGATTCTACTCGAAATATCCTGAACACTGTTAAAGATCAAAATATACCTAATTTAGTGCATATTAGCTCATCAGTAGTTGAATCTGTATCAAATGATTATTATACAAATACAAAGAAAGAGCAGGAGGACATGGTATTAGAGTCAGGTATTTCAGCTCCAATTCTTAGGCCTACATTAATGTTTGGCTGGTTTGATCGGAAACATCTTGGGTGGCTTTCTAGATTTATGAAGAAAGTGCCCATATTTCCGATACCAGGAGATGGGAAATATATGAGGCAACCCCTCTATAGTGCAGATTTCTGCGATATTATAATTAGCTGTATTGAAAACAATATTCAAAGTGGTAGATACAATATTTCTGGCCATGAAAATATTGACTATATTGATATGATCCGTGAAATTAAAAAAGCAATCAACTCAAAAACATTGATTGTAAGAATACCTTATCAACTATTTTATTTCCTACTTTGGATTTGGGCGTTTTTTGACAAAAATCCTCCATTTACAACTCAACAGCTTAAAGCGTTAACTGCAAGTGATGAATTTGAAGTAATAGATTGGCCTAATATTTTCGATGTGAAGTACACTTCTTTCTCTGAGGCTATTGATACGACGTTCAATGATCCTGTGTATAGTAAAGTTATTTTAGATTTTTAAATGAAGAAAAGTATTGCAGTATTAGGGGCCGGGCCAATGGGATTGGCAGTTGCGTATCAATTAGTAAAAGATGGCTATGAGCCAATAATTTTTGAAGCAGATGATCGCGTAGGTGGAATGACAGCCACATTTGATTTTAATGGATTGCATATTGAGCGATATTATCATTTCCATTGCACTTCGGATAAAGATTTTTTAGACATGCTTGATGAATTAGGCATCTCCGATAAAATGAATTGGGTAGAGACTAAAATGGGGTATTGGTTTCTAAATCAGGTACAACCCTGGGGTAATCCAATTGCACTTTTAAAATTTAAAGGTTTAAGCCTTATTGCAAAAATTCGCTATGGATTGCATGCTTTTTTAGCAACCAAAAGGCACAAGGATAGTTGGGCTTCATTAGATGGGAAGGAGGCTTCTGAATGGATCAAGCGCTGGGTTGGAAAAGAGGCATATGAGACATTATGGAAGAGGTTATTTGATTATAAATTTTATGATTATGCTAATAACTTATCTGCCGCTTGGATCTGGAGTCGTATACGACGCATAGGAACTTCCCGATATAGTATATTCAGTGAAAAGTTAGGTTATTTGAGTGGCGGATCAGAAACTCTTTTAAAAGGAATGAAATCATATATCGAACAAAATGGCGGCGAATTTAGATTAAGTTGCCCTGTTTCAAAGGTGGAGATATTTGAATTAGGTGTTATAGGTGTAATAGTTAATGGGCATTTAGAAAAATTTGAAAAGATTGTTAGCACGATACCGTTGACCTATATTCCGAGATTAATACCCGATCTGTCACATGAATTATTAAATAAGTTTTCATCTATTAAGAGTATAGCTGTGGTTTGTGTGATTGTTAAATTGAAGAAACGCTTAACCGAAAATTTTTGGCTCAATGTCAACGATCCTGAAATGGATATCCCTGGTTTAGTTGAATATACGAATCTAAGGCCATTGGATGATCATATAATTTATGTTCCTTTTTATATGCCAGGAGAACATTCTAAATATTCTGATTCAAATCAAGTTTTTTTAGATAAAGTAAAAACATATATGAAAAAGATTAATAAGAATCTGGTAGATGATGATTTCATTGATATTCGTGCGAGTCGTTATAGATATGCACAACCTATCTGTCCTCCAAAATTTTTAGAAAACTTGCCGCCAGTTAAGTTGCCAATTAAAGGTTTATGGGTTGCTGACACCTCTTATTATTATCCAGAAGATCGAGGAATCTCAGAAAGTATAGGTTATGGCAGGGCGATTGGAAAAAGCATAACGACCAATGATTAAATATTTCCTCTCCAGGCAGTTTTTTTTATTTTTTTTAGTAGGCTTGAGTGCTGTATTTTTTAACTGGACGTCTCGAATATTTTTGAGTCAATGGCTTGATTTTTCTACTGCTGTCTTTGTCGCATATTTTGTTGGAATGTTTGTTGCGTTTATCTTAAATAGGAACCTGGTTTTTCCAAATTCCATTAAGTCACTTAATAGTCAAATTTTATCATTCATTGCTACTAATTTATTTTTCTTTCCATTTGTTTGGTTTGCATCTATTGAAATTAATGAGCTATTAATTTACAACAATTTTTTACAATACAATGAAGAGATTTCCCATGCAATTGCGCTTTCTTTTCCAATGATGGCCACCTTTTTAATTTATAAAATAATAGCATTCAAGGAGTAGTGATGAATAGTTCGAGCAAACTGTCAAGTCTTTATAAAATTAGATTTTCTAGAGATGAGTTGCCACGAAAGAATAAAATTTGGCAAGTGCTTTGCGATAATTTTTTTAATAAATATATTGATAAAGACGATGTAGTTGTAGATGTTGCCTGCGGATACGGTGAATTTATAAATAATATCAAAGCAAAGGAAAAAATTGCTATAGACCTAAACGTTGATACCAAATCTTTCTTAAAAGAAGATATTACTTTTTATCAAACTAATGTTTTAGAGTTGTCAGATAAAGTGTCAAATTATGCAGATGTTATTTTTATGTCAAATTTTTTAGAACACCTTCCAGATAAGAAGACTTTAGATGAACTGCTAGATCAATGCATGATTGCTTTAAAGCCAGGTGGAAAATTGATAATATTAGGCCCAAATTTACGATATTTACCAGGAGAATACTGGGATTTTTACGACCATCATTTGGGATTAACTCATTTGTCACTCTCAGAAGCTTTACAACTCAAGGGTTTTATAGTCAAGAAGTGTATTGACAAATTTTTACCTTATACAACACAGGGCTCTCTGCCTACACACCCCTTGTTAGTTAGTGCTTACCTAAAATTTCCATTTATATGGAGACTACTAGGGAAACAGTTCTTTGTGGTTTCCAATAAGCCTTTCACTAGTTGATTTAATGAGCAAGTCTAGACTATCTGGCTGGGGAGGGTATCCAAAGTTAATTCTTGATTTAATTAATATCAGAAATGAAAAGCATTTAAAAAAAATAATACCTAGTATTGGTAATTTTATTACAAGAGGCAATGGAAGGAGTTATGGGGATAGTTCACTGTCCTCAATATGTGTCTCAAATATTCAAAACAATAAGATTTTAGAATTTGATAATAAGACAGGGGTGATACGATGCGAGTCAGGAATTCTACTTTCTGAAATTATTGAAATATTTGTTCCTAGAGGGTGGTTTTTAAAGGTAACTCCAGGAACAAAGCTTGTTACTGTTGGTGGCGCTATAGCAAGTGATGTGCATGGAAAAAATCATCATAAAGATGGATGTTTTAGTACAAGCTTAATTCAAATTCGTCTAATGTTATCAGATGGAAGTATTGTTAATTGTTCTCAACAGAAGCACAAGGAGTTGTTTTTAGCTACTTGTGGAGGAATGGGGTTGACAGGTGTCATATTAGAAGCAACATTTTCCTTGAAATCAATTTTGTCTCAAAACATAATGCAAACAACAATTAAAACAAAAAATTTGCATCAAACATTTGATGCATTTGAAAAATATGCTGACGCAACGTATTCAGTAGCTTGGATTGACTGTTTATCCAAGGGAGATACTATGGGAAGATCTTTGCTAATGACAGGTGAATTTTCAGATGATGGTGATTTGGATTACTCTTCCAAGAAGGCGGTCTCTGTTCCCTTTAATTTTCCATCAATAATGCTAAATTATTTTTCTGTTAAGTTGTTCAATGCATTGTATTATTTTAAGGCTAAACAAGGAGTATCACACCAGAATGTAGGGCTTGATAGTTTTTTCTTTCCTTTGGATTCTATTGATAGTTGGAATAGAATATACGGCCGAAATGGCTTTGTTCAATATCAGTTTATTCTACCGAAGAAAGAAAGTCTGGAGGGTTTGACAAAAATACTTGAGAAAATTTCAGATATGGGGTTAGGTAGTTTTTTAGCAGTATTAAAACTCTATGGGAAGGAAAATGAAAACTACTTATCCTTTCCTATGGAGGGATACAGTCTAGCTTTAGATTTTAAAATACAAAAAGGGTTGTTTGATTTTCTAAAAGAATTAGATCAGATAGTCCTTGAATATAACGGGAGGATATATTTAGCCAAAGACTCCAGGGTTGGCAAAAGTGTATTTGAAAAAGGGTATCCAAATATAGAACGGTTTAGAGAATTTAGAAAATCACAAGGCATGAAAGAGAAATTTACATCATTACAATCAGAAAGGTTAGGGTTATGAATAACAATTGGATATTAATTTTAGGGGCTGGTAGTGATATTGCCATTGCAACTGCTCATAAATATGCACAGAATGGCTGCTCAATCTATTTATGTTCGCGCAACATAAAAGAGTTAAAAAAAGAAGCTAGGAATATTGAAATAAGACATGAAGTCAATGTGGATGTAATATATTTTGATGCATTAGATTATGAATCACATAAAGAATTTTATAATGATTTGCCTGTTAAACCCAAAGGCGTTCTACTTGCATTTGGCCTACTTGGTGATCAAGAAGCGCAACAAAGTCAATTTGAATTAGCAAAATCAGTAATGGATACAAACTATGTGTCTGCCGTAAGTATTCTTGAAGTGGTCTCTCAAGATTTTGAAAAAAGAAAATCAGGATTTATTGTGGGAATAAGCTCTGTTGCAGGCGATCGTGGACGTTCGAGTAACTATATTTATGGTAGTTCAAAAGCTGGACTCTCAACTTATCTTGAGGGATTGCAACATAGATTATGTAAATCAAATGTACATGTTTTAATTGTTAAACCAGGATTTGTAGCAACAAAAATGACCGCTGATATGAACCTTCCGGATCTTCTAACTGCAAAGCCAGATGAAGTGTCAAGTGCGATCTATAAAGGTGTTGAGAAGAAAAAAAATGTAATTTATGTAAAGTCAGTTTGGTTTTTTATTATGGTCTTGATAAAAAACATACCTAAGTTTATTTTTAAAAAAACCTCCTTATAAGTTGTGAGCAATGAAAAACATACAATAGCTTTCTTTGATTTCGACGGGACTATTACTAATAAAGATACATTATTAGGTTTTATATTTTTTTCAATTCCTTTTTATAAAATTTTAATTGGTTCATTCATACTGTTACCAGTTTTGTTAAGATTTTTCTTAAAAATAGATGATAATAGCAAATCGAAAGAAAAAGTGTATACATATTTTTTTTCTGGAATTCGTGAAAATATTCTTTTGGGTCAAGGTTCTGCTTATGCATTAAAAAAGATACCTGGAATAGCCAGAATAGAAGCTTTAAGGAAAATATACTGGCACAAGAGCCAAGGTCACGAGGTTGTTGTAGTTACTGCGTCTGCGGAATACTGGGTAAGACCATGGACTAATAATAACTCCATTCACTTAATTGCCACCAAGTTGGAAGTGATTGATGGCGTTGTTTCTGGAAAATATCAAGGATTGAATTGTCATGGAAATGAAAAAGTAGACAGAATTCACAAGGTGTTTGATCTTGATAAATATGATGATATTTATGCTTATGGAGATAGTTCTGGAGATTTATCCATGCTAAGACTTGCTAATCATAGTTTTTTCAAGACTTTTAAATAATCTGAATAGATTTTATCCTCAAGGAGGGTGTAATGTTAAAAATTTCTACCTATAAGTATTTTCTGTATGTCGCTATTTTAATTAGCCTTTATTTTCAGCTGCAACATATTTTTGATCCGATATTAGATCAACATGGATTCAGACAGACACAAACAGCAAACACTGTATTTTGGTTTTTAGAAGAAGGTATTAAATTTACATATTTGACGCCTGTTTTTGGGTGGCCTTGGTCAACTCCATTTGAATTTCCCATATATCAAATTTTGGTAACGTGGCTTGCAAATGCTTTCGATATAGATAATTTGGATTTTGCAGGAAGAGTTGTCAGTCTATTTTTCTATTATGCTATATTTTATCCTTTGTATTTAATTCTAAAAAGATTTAATATTGATTATAAAACTATAGTGATAATATTCATTACTATTTTAGTAATGCCGGTTTTTATATTCTGGTCTAGAACTTTCATGATTGAGTCAACAGCATTATTCTTTTCATTGGCATTTATTGCATCAGTGCTAAATTATGAGCAGAAAGATACGTGCATTAACGCTTCTTTATTGCTGGTTCTAATTTTTTCAATTTTTGCTTCATTAACTAAAGTTACAACTTATTTAGTAATGCTAGCCTTTCTTTTTTATTATGTAATTTTTTCCTACGATCTAAAATCTTTTTTTACTAGAAAAGTATTTATGATTCTAGGTGTGGTTGTGTTGACAGTTATTTTGAGTGTATTCTGGACGTCATATGGAGATAGCATTAAAGAATTAAATCCATTCGGAAGATTCATTACAAGTGATGCTTTGAATAAATGGAATTTTGGTACGCTGGACCAAAGGTTTGATTTTGATAGATATATTCAAATGTTTAAACACATGTATAAGAATAGTGGCCCTTTACTCTTTGTTCTTATATTGTTGCCATTTGTGACCCTAGTGAATCCACAGCATAAGAAATTGATATTTATAAGTTTATTAACTTTTATTACATCTTGGATGGTTTTATTCAATTTATATTATGTGCATAATTATTATTGGTATGCGTCAAGTATATTTTTAGCGGTATTAATAGGATTAATATACGGACATGTCATACATTACTTTAAAAAGATTTGGGCAAAGTACATTGCTATTATTTTTCTAATTATTCTAGGGGTTTGGGGGTACATTAACTCTTATTATGCTGATCAAATAAAAAATTTGGATTCTCATAGGACTATTCAAATAGCAAATATATTAAATAAGTATACAAATCCCAATAGTATAATTTATATTAAAGGTTTAGATTGGAGCTCTGAATTGCCATACTACTCTAAACGTAAAGCAATCATGATTCCAGGGTGGGGTGGAATCGATATAAATAAAAGAAAATTCGATGATTTGTACAGGAAAAGCATTTCTAAAGGAAATGTTGATGCTATCGTTTTGTGTGGAAAAGATAAAGAGTCAAATTCAAGATTACAATATTTTAATATGATTAATTCGATAAAAATCAAAATATCTGGGTGTGATATCTTTATAAGAAATGATGAAAATTTTCTTCTAAATGGGGAGGGAATCTCTATATTTAGTCTAGTGAACAATATAAAAGGACCTCACAATCCAGGCATTAGAACTTATTTAAATAAGTTTATTCTGTCTTCGCATATACCTTCTACCGCTTCAATAAACTTAAATAAAGATAGTGTTAGGAGTATAAATGTAGGATTTGGCATAAAGAAAGGTGCCTATCAAAATGGCAATAAATCTCAGGGCGGGTGTTTCAATGTGCATAGTGTAAAAAATGACTCTAAGTCTATTTTACTAAATAAGTGTATTAATCCAAAAGATAACGCAAATGATAGAGGTACGCACGAGTTTTTGATTGAAATTCCCGAAGGGAGTCAATCGTTAATTTTTGAAACAAATGTCATTAGTGGTAAATCTTCAGACTGGGGATGGGCTTATTGGTCCGATATTTTCCCAGTTAAATAAGATGTTAAATTTTTTAATATCTTGGGATTTTTATTCATGAATAAAAATAAAATAATTAAAGAGGTGTCATTCTTGTGGCTGGGGTCTATTTTAGGAGCTTTGTCAGCATTTGCTTTGCAAGTAATTCTAGCTCGTGAGTTGGGCTCACAAAATTTCGGTTTGTTTGCATCATCTCTTGCTTTTATTACCCTAATGGTTCCCATTGCTGGATTTGGTATTGCACAGAGCTGGCTCAAGGTATTTGGTTTAGAAGGCATGAATGCTTTGAGATGGTTAAAGGGGTCTTTTAGATTTTTAATGCAAGCACTAAACTTATACTTCAAGTCTTGATTCTTTATTTATTGGGTCAAGTTTTATTGGATTTAGTTAGCGCTCAATTACAGCTTGAGGAAAGGTTTCATGTGCTAGCTATATGGCAATTATCCCCTCATATTGCCAGATTATTTTTGACTTTACTTATTGTAGGATTAACTTCGAAAACCATAAGTTTTTTTGATGTATCCATTATTTATTCTTTTGTTGGTGTTACTGTGTTTTTAACAGGTTTTATAATTTTGTTAAAAATGGACAAATATAGGTTTAATTTGAAGGGTCACATAGATTCATTGGAAAGTGAAAAGTTATCTGATTCTCCAAATATTTTAAATATTTTTTTTCAAGCATGGCCATTTGGATTGGCCGCCTTCTTTCATTTAATATATTATCAAAGTGATATTATTTTATTAAAACACATGCAAGGAGATCATGAGGCGGGAATATATAGTGTTGCATTTAGCATTATGATGGCTGTTTATATATTTCCAAGTGTAATATATCAAAAATATTTACTTCCAAAGATGCATAGATGGGCTAATCATGATACGAATAAATTTTATCAAGTATACAAATTAGGTTTGAAGATAATGTCGGCTTCAGGAATGCTTGTATTAATCATAGTTTTGCTGACTTCATATTGGATGATTCCTCTACTGTTTGGTCAAGAGTATGCAAGCTCAGTTTTAATCTTAAATATTTTAGCCATCTCTATACCAATGAT
>Ga0255775_1004415_pt1 | contig 11098 bp, 8 predicted proteins | sample 011ome_26_FD_179973 | JGI IMG/M metagenome (GOLD analysis project Ga0255775, IMG submission 179973) | Coastal salt marsh microbial communities from the Groves Creek Marsh, Skidaway Island, Georgia - 011511BT metaG (version 2) | ecosystem: Environmental > Aquatic > Marine > Intertidal zone > Salt...
CTATCAAGGCCGCCAGCAATATTTGCCAGATCACGCGGGCCGCCATGCCCCAAAGACAAGCGCGACAGCGCGCGTTCGATATCGGGCTGGATACGGAGCTGGGCGCGCACCAGATCAGCACAAACCGCCTCGGCAATAAACCAGCCAACCAGATCAAGCCGCGCATTAATCGCCGTGACATCAAACAATGGTGCTGCCAGCCGTTCACCAAGCAGACGCCCACCAGCTGCCGTCAGGGTACGATCGACCGCATGCAACAAACTGCCACGGCGTTCACCGGTCAGGGTGCGCGATAATTCCAATGACCGCCGCGTTGCCGGATCAATTTCCATAAAGCCGGCATCACTAACCGCGGTAAGCGGCAATAGGCGCGGCATATTCCCGACTTGGGTTGCCTCTAAATAGCCAAGAAGCGCCCCGCCAGCCGACAGCATCGCGCGGCTGAAATGCCCCATACCGTCAAGACTTGCAACCTGATAAAACCTTTCCAGCGCCTGTCTGGCGCGGGTCGAGTCGAACAGCGACGCTGCCTGCTCGGTTGGACAAATCTGGCTATCGTGAAACCAGCTGGGAAGATCAAAGCCTTGCGGGTAAATCAGTTCTGCCGGATCCAGCCGGGCCAATAGGGTTTCCAATCCATCATCGGCCATTTCCTGCACGAAAAAATCACCAGTGGACATATCAGCCCAGGCAAGTGCCAGCTGCGATTCAGCGCGGCCAAGCGCAACCAGATAATTATGCGCCCGTGCTGGCAATAATTCGTCTTCAGTCAATGTACCCGGCGTCAGCACCCGCACCACATCGCGTTTCAATGGGCCTTTGCCGCCACGTTTTTTTTGTTCCTGCGGATCTTCAACCTGCTCGCAAATTGCGACCCTGTGACCAGCCCGGATCAACCGCGCCAGATAACCATCGACCGCATGAACCGGCACCCCGCACATCGGCACATCAAGACCGTCTTTGCTGCCCCGTTTTGTAAGCGTAATCCCCAGCTGTTTTGCGGCAATTTCTGCATCTTCAAAGAACATCTCATAGAAATCACCCATGCGATAGAAAAGCAGCGCATTGCGATGCGAATCCTTGACGCGCAAATATTGCGCCATCATTGGGGTGGGCGCTTTTACTTTTGGCGCATTTGCTGTAGAAGGTTGAGATGTCATAATGTTTTGACATTGCCCCAACTTGATCTCTAGAACAAGATCGAACCGGGTCTAGCAGAGCGATATGACGTATTATTCGCATCGACCGTTTGCACCGAAATAAATTTTTAACCCAAACGACCGCTTTAGGTCAGATAATAAAGTAATTGAGACATGACAGATAAAGATAAACTCCTCGACGCTGAAGCCCTTGCATTCCACGCCAATGGACGCCCGGGGAAATTCCAGATTGCCGCAACCAAGCCGCTGACAAGCCAGCATGATTTATCGCTGGCCTATTCACCAGGTGTTGCCGCGCCGTGTCTCGAGATCGCGTCAGACATCAATAAAGCCTATGATTACACCAACAAAGGCAATCAGATTGCGGTCATTTCAAACGGTACAGCGGTCCTTGGCCTTGGCGATATTGGTGCCGCAGCGGCCAAGCCAGTGATGGAAGGCAAAGCCGTTCTATTCAAAAAATTTGCCGATATTGACGGTATTGATCTTGAGTTAAACACATCAGATCCGGAAGCCTTTGTTAATGCAGTTGCGCTGATGACGCCGACCTTTGGCGGGATCAATCTTGAAGATATCAAGGCGCCTGAATGTTTTGTGATCGAACAGCAGCTCCGCGACAAACTGGATATCCCGGTATTTCATGACGACCAGCATGGCACCGCGATTATTACCGCGGCTGGCCTGATCAACGCATTTCATCTGACTGGCCGCGACATGAAAACGGTCAAGATTGTTGGCAATGGGGCTGGGGCGGCGTCAATCGCTTGTGTCGAATTGCTCAAAATCATGGGGGTTCCAGCTGATAACATTATCATCTGTGACCGCACTGGCCCCATTTACAAAGGCCGCACCGAGTCAATGAACCAGTGGAAATCGGCGCACGCCGCCGAAACCGATGCCCGCAGCCTTGAAGAGGCGCTTGTCGGGGCTGATGTTTTCCTTGGTCTGTCATCAGGCGGTGCCCTGACCAAAAGCATGGTCGAAAAAATGGCCGCCCGCCCAATCATTTTCGCCATGGCCAATCCGGTGCCAGAAATCTGGCCGGCCGAAGCTAAAGAAGTGCGTCCTGATGCGATCATCGCGACCGGACGATCAGATTTCCCCAATCAGGTGAATAACGTTCTTGGCTTTCCGTATATTTTCCGGGGGGCACTTGACGTTCGTGCCAGTAAGATCACCGAAAATATGAAAATTGCCGCAGCCAATGCTTTGGCCATGCTGGCCCGTGAGGATGTGCCCGATGCGGTGGCAGATGCTTATGGCGGGCAAGCACTGACCTATGGCGAGGATTATATCATCCCGACACCGTTTGATCCGCGCCTGATCGTTGCTGTGTCATCGGCCGTGGCCGAGGCCGCGATGAGCGATGGCGTGGCACGGCGCCCGATTGACGATCTTGACGAATATCGCCGGTTATTATCAGCCCGCCTCGATCCGACCGCTGGCGCGCTGCAATCAATTTTTGAGAGAGTCAGCGCAAATAAAAAGCGAATTGTCTTTGCCGAGGGTGAAGAAGAGCGCGTAATCCGTGCAGCGCTGGCGTTCCGCAATGCAGGGTATGGCCAGCCGATCCTGCTTGGCCGCGAACATCGGGTCAAGGAAACGATCCAGCGTCTTGGCCTTGACGGGGCAGAAGATTTGCCGATCACCAATGCAAAGGTTTCCGAGCATCTGACCGAATATACCGATTTGCTCTATTCCAAATTACAACGCCGTGGATCGCTTTATCGTGATTGCCAGCGCATGGTGAATCTCGATCGCAACATTTTTGCCGCTTGTATGGTCAGCTGTGGGCATGCCGACGCGCTTGTCACCGGCGTCACCCGCGCATTCCAACCGACATTGCAGCATATCCGGCGGGTCATTGATGTCGCCGAAGGCAGCAAATTCCTCACCACCTCGATGATCATATCACGGGGCCGCACAGTGTTTGTTGGTGATGTCGCCGTCACCGAACGGCCAGACGCCGAAGAAATGGCCGATATCGCCGTTGCAATGGCAGCCAAAGCCCGCCAAATGGGACATACGCCGCGGGTGGCAATCCTGTCATTCACTAATTTTGGTAATCCTGAGTCACGCACAAGTGTTGAAGCACGCCGGGCGGTTGAAATTCTTCAAAGCCGCGATGTCGGTTTCGAATTTGACGGCGAAATGACTGCAGATATCGCGCTTGATTATGATTTGATGAAGGCGCGCTACCCGTTCTGTAACCTTAGCGGACCCGCCAATATTCTGGTAATGCCCGGACTGCATTCGGCAAATATTTCGTTCAAGCTGCTGCATCAGTTGGGTAGTGTTTCAGTCGTTGGCCCAATGATGATTGGCGGTGCCTATCCGTTCCAGATTGTACAGATGGGCGCATCGGTTAGTGATATTGTGCAGACCGCGGTGCTTGCCGCGCATGATGCCATTCGCTAGCCATCAAAAAAAGCTGACCGCCGGAGATGACGCGCCATCTGGCGGTGAATCTGGCGGTAAATTCAGAGATACTATGCCCTTGGCCCGTTCTACAATATCGCCGCAAGCTGCTTTAGGTCAGCTTGTGGCCGCGCGCCAATATGCGAAATGACCTCACCAGCGGCAAGACTGGCGAGCCGCCCCGCCGATTTAACGTCAAATCCATTTGTCCGGCCGAACAGATAGCCCGCGGCAAACAAATCACCAGCACCGGTTGTATCAATCACTGAGCCTTGTGGCATTGCCGGAATTTCATGATGCGCGGTGCCGGCACCGATAAATGCGCCGGCTGGACCGCGGGTAACAACCAGTTCATCAAGCCTGCCCACCAAGGCAGCAATCGCCTCGTCACTGCCCGATTGACACAAGCTAGCGACCTCGTCTTCATTACCGAATAAAATCGAAATATGCTCATCAATAAAATCGATCAAGGCTGCACGATGCCGCTCGGCACACCATGGATCAGATAGCGATAAGGCCAATTTGACGTCATAAAGACTGGCAAGTCGCGCTGCCTCAGCAAAAATAGCCGGGCCGTTAGGCGCATCAAAAAGATAGCCTTCGAGATAGATAATCTTTGCCGCCGCCGCATCGGCAAGCGCCAGATCAGCCGCCTCAAATTCAATGCTTGCCCCAAGAAAAGTATTCATTGACCGCGCCGCATCGGGCGTTACCAGAATGATTGATGAGGCTGTTGCCGACCCGCTTGTTGCCGCCGGATGATCAAAACCAACCCCGGCCGCCTGAATATCACGCCTAAAGGCTGTGCCAAGCGCATCGTCATGCACCCGTCCGACAAAATTTGCCGATCCGCCAAAAGCAGCAACCCCAACGGCGGTATTAGCCGCTGAACCACCCGAGATTAATTGTGGGTTTCCGATCGCACCAAGTGCCGCATAAAGCTGTGCAGATCCGGCCTCGTCAAGCAGGGTCATCACGCCTTTTTCAATACCATTGGCGCTTAGAAAATCATCGTCACATTGTCCGAATATATCAACAATCGCATTGCCAACAGCTAAAACATCAAGGGTTTTCGGGGCCATCACAACCTCATTATGGCAATTTCTGATCGGAAATTCTAACGGGCAGACATTAGGCCGGACGCCCCTAAAGGACAAGGCCAATGGCACGCGAAACCGAAAAGAGTTAGTGCAATGATGCGCGTTTTCCGTTAGACCGAAAGCCAATAACGTTGCAACGCGGGTGCGGATAAATGCGTCGATCACATCTTTATCTTGTCGGATTTGCCGCGTTTATTGCGGCCTGCCAACCGATCGCCCCGTCAGTGGTAACACCATCATCCCCGCAGGCTGAAGATAATGCTGTAGCCAAGCAGGGAACAGATACGCCCAGCATTAAAAAACCAACAATCACCATTACTTCACCGGCAACCGCGCCATCTGCAACTGCTGAGCAGACGTCTAATGCGATGACCCGAAATGATACAGCTGGCAATGATACAGCAGGGGGTGAAATAACGGGTGCCCAAAACGCGATTGATCTCGCAGTTAACAACATTACTGCCGCCCCGGCAGAGGCCGCCCCCATCAAACCAGCTTTTCAGCCGGAAAATATGATCGGGTTAGCCGCGCCAAACCTGCTAGAGGGTCTCGGCGATGCGGCGATGATCCGGCAAGAAGGCTCGATTGAAATCTGGCAATATCGCTTTACCTCATGTGTCGTTGATTTCTTTTTCTATCCAACCAGCGATGACACCCAGCAAAAGATTATCAAAGACTGGGATATGCGCGGTGCCGTTATCGGTGATCGGTTAAATGAACCTAAATGCCTGACCGCGATTGACCGTTTGCATCAGAGGCTTGCTGCCAGATCGTAAATTAGCCACGCTATTTTGTCTTGGGCTTAAACAGGCATAAATCAGCAATCACACAATCGGCACAATCAGGCTTTCGGGCCTTGCAGACATAGCGCCCATGCAAAATCATCCAGTGATGTGCACCCTTTTTCCACCGATCCGGTACCCGGCGCAGCAATTCCTTTTCAACCGCGTCAGGCGTTTTGCCCGGCGCCATTCCAGTGCGATTTCCGAAACGGAAAATATGCGTATCAACAGCAATTGTCGGCTCACCAAAGGCCTCGTTCAGAACAACATTTGCGGTTTTTCGACCAACGCCGGGCAGCGCCTCAAGCGCATCACGATCTTGCGGCACCTGACCATCATGCTGATCGAGCAGAATTTGCGATAGTTTAAAAACATTTTTGGCCTTGGTGTTAAACAGGCCAATCGTGCGGATATGATGACGAATAGCATCACTGCCAAGCGCCACCATTGCCGCCGGTGTGCTGGCAGCAGCAAACAGCCCCTTTGTGGCTTTGTTCACCCCAACATCAGTCGCCTGCGCCGACAGGACAACCGCAACAAGAAGGGTAAAGGGATCGGTAAATTCAAGTTCGGTTTGCGGGTCTGGCTGACGCTGTGACAAACGCTCAAAACAGGCATCAATGGCATCAAGTTTCATCTTTGCCGGCATGATTAGCCTTTCAGCACATCCGTCATATCATAAAATCCATCAGCAGCTGCCACCGCAAAGCGCGCCGCCCGCACGGCACCACGCGCGAAAATTGCCCGGTCGGTCGCCCGATGCGAAATCTCTACACGCTCAGACTCGCCATAAAAAATCACCGAATGTTCGCCAGCAACATCACCGCCGCGCAATACGGCAAAACCAATATCACCCTGTTTGCGCGCACCGGTTTGGCCTTTGCGCACCATATCAGCAACATCATCAAGCGCGACACCGCGTCCCTTTGCCGCCGCCTTGCCAAGCGCCAGCGCCGTTCCAGATGGCGCATCCACTTTGTGATGGTGGTGCGTTTCCAAAATTTCGATATCCCAGCCATCGGTTAATTTCGCTGCAACCTCTTCAACAAGCTGGGTCAGCAACGTCACCCCAACCGAAGTGTTGGCACAATAGACAATGGTGCTGTTTTTTGCCGTCGCTTTTAATTCGGCCTCTTCATCCGCGCTAAGGCCGGTCGTACCGATCACCATCGCACAGCCATGCGCCGCGGCAAGCGTGGCATGATGCAGGCTGGCAGCAGGGCTGGTAAAATCAATCACCACATCAGCTGTTGTAAACAGCGTTTCAGGATCACTGCCAATGATCACCCCATTAGCCCCAATTTGCGCCACTTCGCCGGCATCATGCCCAATGAACGGGCTATCAGGCCGGTCGGTTGCGGCCACAAGCTCAAGGTCTGGTGCCGCTGCGATTGCCCGGATTAACATCGAGCCCATACGGCCAGCCCCGCCTGGAATTGCAATTCTTATCATTAATCTGCCTTTTTATCCCTGATGGTCGCGCAGCCTGCCCCGTTACCAATCATAACCGGCTTCATCCGCTGGCAGCCAGCATATAAATAGCTGCCCCGTTTGGGCAAGCCCCCAATTCAGTTTCGCCAGAATAGAATCAGAATCGAATTCAGATGCGTCAATCATCAGCCCAGATGCGTTTTACCCGCTCAAGAAAGCTGGCGGATTCAGGGCTGGTATTGCCCGAATTCGAAAATGCTTCAAGAAGCTCTTTCTGCTTTTTGTTCAAGTTGGTCGGCGTTTCGACCTGAACCTCGACGATCTGATCGCCCAGATTACCTCGGCGCAAAGCAGGCATCCCTTTGCCGCGCATCCGGAATTTCCGTCCTGATTGCGTTCCAGCCTCGATTGTCAGGCGCGCCATTTTCCCTTCGAGCGTTGGCACATCAATACTGCCGCCAAGTGCCGCCGTCGTCATTGGCAGCGGAATACGGGCGTGCAGGTTACTGCCGTCGCGGGTAAAAATAGGATGTGGATCAACATTGACAAAAATATAAAGATCCCCCGCTGGCCCGCCCCTAAGACCGGCTTCGCCCTTGCCAGATAGGCGGATACGGGTGCCGGTATCAACACCTGCAGGGATCGAAACCGCCAAGGTTTTGGCCCGCTGGACACGGCCTTCGCCGCCACATGAACGACACGGATCAGAGATTACCTGACCCATACCCTGACAGGCAGGACAGGTTCTCTCAACCGCAAAAAACCCTTGTTGCGCCCGAACGCGCCCCGCACCACCACAAGTACCACAAGTGCTGGGCCTGCTACCATCTGCTGCACCACTGCCGGTACAGCTGTCACATTCAGACGGTATCGTAATCGAAATATCTTGCTGTAATCCGGTAAAGGCATCTTCCAGCGAGATTGACATATCATAGCGCAAATCATTACCGCTCTGATCACGTTGCCGCCCACCGCCGCCAGAAAATTCAGAGAACATCTGGTCAAAAATATCGGAAAAGCCGCCGCCGCCACCAAAACCACCGCCGCCGCCAGCTGCCTGATCAAAGGCTGCATGGCCCATTCGGTCATAGGCTGCACGTTTTTGCGGGTCTTTTAAAACATCATAGGCTTCATTGGCTTCACGGAATCGCTGTTCGGCTGCCTCGTCACCCTGATTTCGATCAGGGTGGTTTGCCATCGCAAGTTTACGAAATGCCGATTTAATTGCCTTATCGTCGGCGTTTTTTTCAACACCTAATACGTCGTAGTAATCGCGCTTGCTCATGCCTGCCACTTTTGCCGTGAAAATTCAAAAACCGGAGCCTGATCTAGCTCCGGTTTCATATTTATTTTGGCTTATTTGCTTTGTTTTTTGCCATCGTCTGAATCGGCGTCCACCTCTTCAAATTCGGCATCAACAACGGAACCATCATCGTTGTTTGCACCGTCTTTGCCTGCGGTTTCAGCTTCGGCCTGATAGGCGGCTTCACCCATCTTCATCATCACCTTGGACAATTCAGCCGATTTTGACGAAATCGCCTCAATATCGTCACCATCAAGGGCTTCGCGAAGCGCCTCGATACCGGCTTCAACATCGGCTTTGGCCTGAGGATCCGCCTTGTCACCAAGATCATCAATGGCTTTTTCTGCACCATGAACCAAAGCCTCGCCCTGATTGCGGGTTTCAACTTCGGCGCGGCGCTGCTTGTCAGTTTCGGCATTGGCTTCAGCCTCGGCAACCATGCGGTCGATCTCGCTGTCATCCAATCCACCAGAGGCTTGAATACGGATTTCCTGCTCTTTGCCAGTGGCTTTATCCTTGGCACTGACCTTGACGATACCATTGGCATCAATATCAAAGGTTACCTCGATTTGCGGCACACCGCGCGGGGCAGGTGAGATGCCTTCCAGATTGAACTGGCCAAGCGCCTTGTTATCCGCAGCCATTTCGCGTTCACCCTGACAAACCGAGATGGTAACCGCAGATTGATTATCATCAGCCGTTGAAAAGACTTGGCTTTTCTTGGTCGGGATCGTTGTGTTGCGATCAATCAACCGGGTAAAGACACCGCCAAGCGTTTCGATACCAAGTGACAATGGCGTCACGTCGAGAAGAAGCACATCCTTGACGTCACCGGTTAGAACACCAGCCTGAATCGCTGCACCTGAGGCAACAACTTCATCAGGGTTCACCCCACGATGCGGTTCGGTGCCAAAAAATTCTTTCACCTTTTCGATGATTTTCGGCATACGGGTCATACCGCCGACCATGATCACTTCATCAATTTCTGACGCCTTGATGCCAGCATCTTTCAATGCCGCTTTACAAGGCTCCATCGTGCGGGCAATCAGATCGCCAACCAGCTGTTCCAACTTGGCCCGTGTCAGCTTGACATTAAGATGTTTCGGCCCGGTCGCATCAGCGGTGATGAACGGCAGATTTACATCAGTCTGTACTGAAGATGACAATTCAATCTTGGCTTTTTCAGCTGCTTCTTTAAGCCGCTGCAAAGCCAGCTTGTCGCCGCGAAGATCAATACCGTCGCTTGATTTGAAAGAGTCAGCCAGAAATTCAATGATCGCATGGTCAAAATCTTCACCACCAAGGAATGTATCACCATTGGTAGATTTGACCTCGAACACGCCATCGCCAACCTCGAGGATGGAAACATCAAAGGTTCCGCCACCAAGGTCATAAACGGCAACAATGCCTGATTCCTTGCGATCAAGGCCATAGGCCAGCGCGGCCGCTGTTGGCTCGTTGATGATCCGCAACACCTCAAGACCGGCAATTTTGCCAGCATCCTTTGTCGCCTGACGCTGGGCATCATTGAAATAGGCTGGAACGGTGATCACAGCCTGCGTCACGGTTTCACCAAGATAGGCCTCGGCATCTTCTTTTAGTTTGCGAAGAACAAAGCTAGAGATTTGGCTGGGCGAATATTCTTCACCTTCAACCTTTACCCACGCATCACCATTTTTGGCGCCAACCAGTTCGAATGGCACCAGATCGGCAAACGCCTTGGTGGATTTGTCCTTGAAGCGGCGACCAATCAGACGCTTGATCGCAAAAAGTGTGTTTTCAGAATTTGTAACCGCCTGACGCTTGGCCGCTTGGCCAACCAGACGTTCACCATTTGCAAATGCCACCATTGACGGCGTTGTTCTCGCGCCTTCGGCATTTTCGATCACCCGTGGCTCGGATCCGTCCATGACAGCAACACAGGAATTTGTGGTTCCCAAATCAATACCAATAACTTTCGCCATATCTAAAGCTCCTTTCCCTGACCACTCATTGCCAAACCTGTTTTAAGGTGACGCTGATAGAGTGGCCCTTTAAGACATTTCGTTCCCATAAGCAGACCTTACGGGGGCGTAACCGGCGTTTAACGCACCGGTTCTGTCACTACTGTTCAACTATCGTCCATATAGGACTTATTATTTCGGTTACAAGAGGGAGTAAGTTTGACAAGAGAAACTGCCAAACCTAGGTATTACCGCGGTTGCAGCTATACCGTTTCCACCCCCATTTAGTCATATTTACGCGGTATTCCCTATGCTGAGATCAAGTGATGATCCGGCAAATTTCCCATCCCTATTCATCTGTTTTTTGCGGATCACCGTCGCTGGGCGCGGCTGTATCACCGGCCTTTGAGACGCCAACCATCGCTGGACGTAGCAGCCGGTCATGTAAAACATACCCATGCTGGACAACCTCGAGGACAACACCACTTGGCTGATCATTTGTTGGCACTTCAAACATTGCCTGATGCAGATTATAGTCAAACTTCTCGTTCAGCGGCTCAACCCGCTTGATCCCATGCTTTTCAATGACGGACTGCAATTCAGTCCAGCTAAGCTGAATCCCGGTGATGAGCGATTTCATCGTCTCGTCGGCCTGACCAAGATCATCTGGTGCCGAGTCAATCACCCGCGCCAGATTATCAATCGCACCGACGAGGTCACGCGCAAACGGCGTATGGCCATATTTGCGGACATTCGCCGCTTCACGCTCGCTACGGCGGCGCATATTTTCAGTATCTGCCAAGGCGCGTAACAGCTGGTCTTTCAGCTGATCGCGTTCAGCCATTAGTGCCGATAGCGGGTCGTGTGAACCAGCATCTTCATCAATCGACGAGGCAGCGTTTGGTTGCCCACTGGTGGCAGCAATCAAATCATCCAGCGCTTCGTTGCTGGGTGTATCGCT
>Ga0255775_1004423_pt1 | contig 11090 bp, 8 predicted proteins | sample 011ome_26_FD_179973 | JGI IMG/M metagenome (GOLD analysis project Ga0255775, IMG submission 179973) | Coastal salt marsh microbial communities from the Groves Creek Marsh, Skidaway Island, Georgia - 011511BT metaG (version 2) | ecosystem: Environmental > Aquatic > Marine > Intertidal zone > Salt...
ATAGCTCTAGCAGCTAATGCCTTCTTCTCTAAGTTTAGATACTCTTCACTTGGAGTAGCTCTATTTACTAGCCTATTTACCTCTCCTTTCCAAGGAACAGAAGAACCTTGTATCTTCGGGGTAGGTTGCTTAACGTAACCTGTCTGCCTAGACTTAAGCTTTCTAATATCCGCAGTCATTGGTGGTGTAATAGCCACTACTCTATTAGGAACAGCTCTATTCATAAAAGGTAACTTCTCAAATAAGTTATGTTCATCAGACATCACCCCTACTAGTTTACCATCAGGTTTTAACTTAGCCCACATATTGACTCCACCTTCTGTAATAGAAGACCCAGGCTTAGACCAGCTAAAAGTAATACCATCGGAAGCTACCTTCATCCCAGGAAGTTTAACACCTTCCCTCTCTAAGTATTTAGCTAAAGCTTTAGGTGTCTTAGGTACTTTCTTACTTACGTGGAATGCACCTGCTAATTGATTTAATACTGGAGACCTCTGCCAATCTTCCCAATGGTCACCTGAATAAGGAGACTTAGCTTTCTTAATGATAATCTTACTGTTAGGGTCAAAGCCAAACTCTCTACCTTTACCATCCTTCCAAACACCTAGATGTTTCTCGATATCAGAGAAATCTTTTGTAGTTACTTTAGCATCAGAACCTTTAACAAAATCTTTTGCTAGTTCTTGATAGGTACCTAAACTATTAGTATGATAAGTAGAATGGAAACCTTTACTCAACATTTCATCCAACGCTTTACTATCTCCTACCCTACCTGCTTGTTCACCGATATGTCTATTAGCAAAGGTTCTATGGATTAGTTCCACCTCTCTGCCTTTACCTATATCTTGAATAGCTTTCTGTGATTGAAAAGGACTCTCCATCATAGGCTTATTGATACCTGTCTCACGGTATAATGCTCTGTTGTGTGGAGATGCTACATTCTTAAGAGCATTAGATACTCCTAGAGCACCCCAATCAACTAACTCTTTAGCCTTCGCTTGTGCTAAGAAAGGATTTCTCATAGCCTCGTAAGATTTAAGATTTAAATCAGGATTTCCTTTGAACATTTCCCTAGGTAAACCAGCTCTATTCATAGCTTCATCAGCCTTAGCTATAGAGATATCACTAGGACCATAGAAGTCTTTAATGTAGTTAGGAGCACTGGTTGTATATAAACCTTTAGCTTCATCGGCTGCTTCCCTTCCTCCTTTAAGTCCTTTAACAGCAGTATAAGGTTTAGTTAGCATACCAACACCTACCGCATTTAAAGGGTCAAACAATAAATTAAGTGCTGTACTACCAATATAAGAAGCAGTCTCACCTAAGCCTTCTCTCTCATCCCAAGTTTTCTTTCTTAACTCAGGGTCCCACATATCTTCAAAGTCGTAGTTCTGCTCCAGGTTCCAACCCCTAGCAGCATCATCCCATCCACCAGTGACTAGACCCTGGAGAGCGTTGCTCGGCCTATCTAGATTTTCTAATGCATCAGTAAACCAGCCCATATATTCCTTATAGGTTTTTGTTCATAGAAGGAAAAGGTGTAGTATCTACACTAGGCATAGGTGGTACATTAGTTCCTTGTGTGCTGTTGAGCATCATATTCTTCATATAGATATCTATGAATGCTGCCTTCTTATCTTCTGGCATATCCTTCAATAAATCTTTAAGTGTTTGTGGTAACATTTCTTCTGTAAATAATCCTGACATTCTTATCTCCTTATTTTAAAGCTTCGTTAGCTTCTCTTGCAATAGTTTGTAACTCTCTCTCTAATCTCTTTATATCTTTTCTATAGTCTTCTTTACTGATACGACCACCATAGTAATCACTAGTTAGTTTCCTAGCTTTCGATGTAAGTGATTGCATTCTGTTCTTATATTTAAATCCTACTCTAGATGTCATCTTAGGTGTATTGAACTCTTTAACTTTAATACCGATAGCATTAAGGAGAGCTTCACCTTTAGTGTAGTCATCTTTAGTAGGATGTTGTTTACCTTCTGAAGAGAAAGAAGCCTGTAGTTTCCTAGCCTGATGTACTCCAGGGAAGAACTCAGAGAAGAACAAACCTGCTCTACCTTCTAGTTCATCCTTAAGTACACCTGAGCCTACACCTGGTGCTTGCCTTTTAGTGTATGTATCAAAACCTGTAACAGTCTTAGCGATACCACCTAATGCACCACCTGATGGTTGCAATGGAGCAGGTAAACCTGGAACTCCAAAGCCTTGTGATGAAGTATCAAATACGTCACCAGCAGGTACCCATCTAGATACATCTAAGTATTGAGACTTATCTGTTCTAGGTACTTTAATCATAGTGTTAGCCCCTGGCATACCTAATACTTCAAAGCCTTGATTCAATTCTTTTTGTAGTTTACGTTCTTTCTCTATATCTCCTTCAGCTACATCAACACCTAACTGATTAGCAGCATTAAGGATTAAGCCCCACTTAGCTAACTTCCAAGGCTTATTCACTGCAGTCTCAGCAATGATAGGGGCTGCTCTGTAGATATAACTAATGAAAGGCCAACCTGTCTCACGCATCATCTTAACACCAGGAGCGTGAATCTCATAGTCCAACATATACTTACGTGCAAACTGAGCTGCTTCTTTCTCTGTATCACCTTTAGCTAATCTATCTTTAAATAAACCAAGACGGAAGATGTTATCCTCTGCACCATACAGCTCATCAAGATGTGTGTGCTTAAGATACTGTCCTAAATCTTTAGTCTTATTGAATGCTTGTTGTAATATATTAGTAGCTTCAGGTGTAGGTGACTTCATATAAGCTTTGAATACATCTCTCTCTAATGTAGATAACTCACGCTTCATTAAGTCTGCATCAAATACACCTAAAGAATTAGCAGTCTTAAAGTCTTTAGATTTAGATATAAACTCTTTAGCTGCAGGACCTAAGTATTTATAGTTAGCATCTACTAAATCATACAACACAACATTAGACATAACATTATTCATATGTACTACAGGATTCAAAGAAGTCTTAGTTCTCTTCCACCACGTCTGCATATTGTGTTGTAATTTACCTAAGCCTGAGCCCTTCCAAGCTTTAAAGGTATCAGTAAATTTGATATCCTTATATACATTCTTAGGTACATACTTACCAGCTAAGTTACCATACTTATTAGCACCCCCTACTTTTGTAGTAGGAATCTGAACATATCCTTCAGGAGCACCTAATGCTCTCTCATCTTTACTTATAGGTGACCATACAATACTCTTATCTTTAGATATAGTATCATAGAACTTAAAGGTAGCTATATCATTAGTCATTAACTTACCAGTCTTAGCTAGACCATAAGCAGAACTAACTATTTCACCCATCTCTTTACGTTCTTTCTTAGTCCAATCTCTATTGACAGACACAGTGTTCTTATTGTGGTTGATACTCCCTACTTGTTTATACCCTGCTTCTAGATATGTATCTAAGTCAGCGACATTAATCTTTTCAGTCTTGCCTCTACGCATAAACTCACCACCAAAGACTTTAATCTTTCTTTCATCTCTGATTAGTTTCTTAACTTGAGGTTGAGCTGTCTTCTCATATGAACGATATAGATACTTACCTTTGTTAGCTAGGTATGTTTTACTATCTAGTATTCCTAAGTCTACTAACTCTTGACCTGTCTCATCTACTAACTGTCTACTCTCTTTTGTTAAGCCAGCCAGATTAGCAGGTACCTTCTTTTCTTCTCCTGTCAATATTCTATATAATAGAGCATCTTCTTCAGGGGACATCTCAGTATGTTTCTTAATTACTTCTGTAAACTTAGCCGCATACTTCTCGTGGTCGATACGTTGGTTCTTCTTGGCAGTAACATAATCTTTAGGTAATCCATAGTTATCTATGAACCATCTCCCTAATGTAGACGGAATTGCTCTGTCTTTCTGTGAGTTAATGAAATCTGCAGTCTTCTTACCCATACTACTATGAACAGCTGAATCTAGTCCTTTAGCATAAGCATTCTTAACAGTAGGCCACAATGTAGACTGTGTCTTATATAAGGCAGGAGATAAAATAGTACCTCCAGTAATACCTAATAAAGTTTGTTCTGCTCTAGACAAGCCTACCTCTTCATCTACATAACCTGTAGCACCACCGATACCACCAGCTACCGCTCCAGCTTTAGCAGCAGTATATGCATTCTTAGCTTTCATACCAGGGATGACCCATCCGACAGGGTCTCCTATTAAACCAGCAGTATAAGCAGCTAGGACAGAGCCTCCATATTCTTCATCTTTAAGGTAGGCATTTAGTCTTCTCTGCTCTTCAGCCATCTCTTCTTCATCTACACCAAACAACTGCTTGACACCTCTATAGGTATCAGCAAAGCCTAGCTGTGATGCGAAGGCTAGTTTATCTGAAAGAGAGACTTCACCTAAATCAGTGTAACCTGGCTGTGTCTGCTGTTGAACAGAAGGTAAGAAAGGATTCTCTCCGCCAGCTGGTTGCTGAACTGGAGCAGTCTCTAGGAAAGGATTAGTCATAGTTATAACGGAAGACCACCGAACTTATCGAACATTAATTGTTCTTCATTCTGAGGTGCTTGGAAAGGTTCAGCATAAGGTTGGATATTGATATCATTCCTCGGGACTACATACTCTTGAGTTGCTACATTAGCAGCTCTTAAGTCATTAAGCTTAGCTAAGATAGCTTTATCACTAACGCCTGCATCTTTAGCTTCTTGAATCATAGGTCCCCATTTAAGAGTCTCTTCAGATGTTAGACCAAAGGCAATATTAATTGGTGTTGTATCTTGTTGTTGTGTAACAGGAGCAGGTGTAGTTGCTTCAGTATCTTCAGGTGGAGTAATAACAGTCGGCTGTACTGCTTGTCCTGTTCTTTTCTTATATATATTCTGTGCGTTAGTTCCAAACTCTAAAGCAAACTCTTCAGGTGTAGGTAGTTCAACCACTGTTCTTGAAGAACCATCTGAATTGACAATAGTCTTAGTATACTTCTTCTGTAGTCTGTCATTACTAATAGGAACTTGACACTCACTACCAATGATACCTCCCTTACAGAAAGTACGACTATATATATCCTGAATATTCTTATGAATCTTTTGTTCTTCTGCAGCATTAGGGTCAGCTTTCTTTAGGGCATTCATTAAGCTAGCCTTAGCAGAAATAGCTTGAGTATCAGCACCCTGCTTATCCATATGCATTTGAATTACAGGCTTAATACTAGTCAACCAAGCTTGAGCAGCTTTTGGGTTCTTACTCAATAGTGTATTGAAGGTAGCCTGTACTGCTTTGCCATCGCTTAAGTCTGTATCAGAAGCAATCTTACGTAGTTTATTTTCAGGAGATACATAGCCAGTAGTTCTCTCTATGAAAGGGTCTAAGTGTTCTGTAGCAAAACCTTCTTGTGCTACATCTGCACGCTGACCTAGTCTTTCAAACAGAGGTACTGCAATATCTTGTTTATCAGTTTGGTAGTCAAACATTCCCATAATTATACCTCTTTAGAATAAGTAGTTATCGAGAGCATTAGTCCAAGGATTAGCTCTATATTGTGCTTGTTGATATGTTGGTTGGAATTGTGGTTGTCCTGCCATCATCTTAGCTCTAGCAGTATAAGAGTCACCTAATGTAGTGCCTGTTCCGTATACATTCTGTCTAGCTCTAGGCTGAATTACATCAGAGAATAGCTTAGCTGCTTCTCGTTGGTTCTGTTGTTGAGCAAAGTTTCCTTGTGTAGATGCACCCCAAGGTTGTCCTTTAGCTCTAGCTTGTGCTGCACCTCTGTATGTAGCTCTCTCCATAAGCGGAGCTGCTAAGTCTGATAGCCTAGAAATCTCTTTAGCTTCTTCTCTAGCTAAGTTCTGCGGTGTGTAGTATTGAGACATAAAGCCTTCGTATTCACTCCCTAAGTTTCTTAGTGGCTCCAAGTTCTGTAGATATTTATCAGCTTCTTCAGAAGTTCTGTAGCCACCATAAATATTCTTACCTAGGTCAACCCAAGGAGAAACATCACTACCCATAAAATTAGATAATAAACCTGTAACACTATTACTAGGATAGAAATTACCTTGTTGTGTTAAAGGCCCTATGTTCTGCCTTGATGGTTGATTAGGTGCAAGCAATGGGTCAGTAGTTCCACCACCAAACCAATCAGTCAGAGTGTCTCCTGTCCAGTTAACTGCTGAGTCAATCCAATCCCAATTTCCAGTATCATCAAACCAATCTATCGCCATTATACTTTCTCCTTTTTCTTTAAGAATTTATTCTGTAATTCTTTAACCATTATCTTATAATCCTTTAGTGCTTTATCACTATCTTTATCTTCAGTAATTAAATCGAAGATAGGCTTAAGGTGCATATCCCAAATATAATTGTAGATGTTCTCTGAGTTATCTTTCTTATCGATAGCTGCAACAATCTTAGGTGCAGTAACCCTATAACGACCATATGTAGATTTAAACGTAGGTAAGACATCCATCATATAATCTCTCCATCCTTCAAAGATAGTTAGTCCTTCTTCCCCTAGAGCCTGTGTTGCTGCAGTGGCAATATAAGAGCCACCGCCACCACCTGAGTCACCACCACCTGAGTCAGATGAAGAGTCACCCCAATCGCTATCAGCACCTGACCAACCAGAGTCAGCATCCATATCAGAAGCAGCATCACTATCCCAAGAACCAAAATCATCTCCTGTAGAAGAACCTGTATCTTCCCAGTTTTGTTGGTCTGCTTGTTCTTGTGCACTTAAGTTCCAGTTACCTTCTTCACTACGGAATGTCTGACCATCTTGAATAGAGATACTATCTCCTTCTTGTCCATAATTCTGAGTACCATACTGAACAGCTTCAGATATATTTCCAGGGTCTAAAGCTAGTTCTGAATATGCCATCTGGTCTGCCTCAGCTCTCTGTTGCTCTGCCATAACTCTTTCATTTTCTGCTTGTGAAAAAGTAGGATTATTCTGCATAGCATAACTGTAACCTTGCATAGCTAAATCAAAGCCAGGAGTTCCTGGTTCTAAGTTAAAGCTTCTAGCATAGTCAGCAGCTTGTCCAGATATATTTTCATTGTAGGCTCCTAACCAAGAACCATCTTCTTGCCAACCCGCAGTAGGAGCTAATGCACCACCTATAAGAGAACCTAAAGGACCAGCCACTAAGCCACCTACAGTGCTAAATAAACCACCATAATTATTTACACCTTGTAGATAATCCATAGCTGGCATAAAACCATACTGATTTAAACCAGTCATTTGACCAGCTTGGTTCATAATGCCACGTCTAGAGAAATCATTATTCAATAGACCAGCATAAGGAATATCCTTAACTGCATAATCATATAGTTTATTTCCAGTGAGACCAGCTAATTGCCCTGCCTGTCCTAGGTTTTGATTACCAGTAAGTAGCCCTAATCCAGTTAAAGCTTTAGATGTATCACTAGAGAAACCTAATAAACTTTCATTGCCAAAATTAAACAGAGAGTTACTCTTAGCATAAGCATCATAACTACTATATGTAGGTGAACTAGTAGTTCCTGTACTACCAAAAAGATTACTGATAGAATCAGTTAAAGATGGTCCTGAAGATAATGAACCAAGTAATGAAAAATCTGTAGGTGAACTATAGCTAGGACTAGAACTACTTAGTTGTTGGTAAGGATAAGTAGTAGGTTGTATAGAAGAAGAACCAGAGTTAGGAGGTATATATGTATTACCTGCTAGTGGACTACTTCCAAATAGATTAGCTATATCAGATGTAATAGAAGGAGTAGCACTTAATGGCTGTGTAGCCATAGAACTTCCTCCGCCTAGAGAAGAAGCTAGTTGTGATAATGGGTCTCCTGTTATCTGAGATGTAGCTGACAGAGGAGCCACTCCACCTATGTCTTGCTGAATAGGCTGAGTAACTGTTGGGTTAGCTACCTCTTCTGCTAGGGCTAAGTTTGAAGTGAAGAAGCCCATCTCTTATAAGTCGTAATCTACTGTACAGAACATAGAAGTTCCATCTGATACACAATTAATTATATCTACTTTACCTGCACCTGAAGTAGCTGTATAAGTAGCACCTCCTGGTAAGAAGAACATAGTATCTAATGTCATAGTATGTGCTCCTTGATTCTTTATTATGTATGTAGACTTAGCTCCTGCTGATTGGTTAGATACGTCTAATGTATATCCTGTAGCTGTAATAGATACAATAAATACATCAGTATTGAGTAGATTAGCAGTACGGTCTTCAGTCATACTTATATCTTCTGATGCTGTATTGTGTGCTTTAGTGTATGTCTGAGGTGTATCCAATAGACTTACTGCTTGTCCGTCAATAATAGCATCATCTGCTGTCAATAAGTTACAAGTAAAGTTCTCTGCTGCATCACCATTTAAGTCTGCTTTAGAATTAATAGCTGTCCGAGCTGCTACGAACTCAGTATTAAAATCTGTACCTGAAATTACTTTTGCTGGGTCAGTATCTAAGAGTGAATCTTTGCCAGCCCAGTTTACTGCGATTGTATAATTGCTCATAATTAATATGTTTTTCCTGGTTTATAAAATAATGTTATAGATTGGAGTGATGCTTTATATCCATTAGTTACACCATCCATCTCAAATCTAATATACTTAGCATCTCCTGCTAATTGTAGGCCTACTTCTTTAAGACCATATATAGGTGCATACTTAGCTGTTCCGAATAATGCAGCTGAAGTACCCCATTTATAAGGGATACCTAAAATAGCTGGGTTCATCTTAAAGGTAGAGGAAGTGCTTGGTTCTAATTCAAAGTCCTTATATACTCTTAAACCAACATCTGTACCTTGTCCACCAGAGATTACCATCAGTAACTTCTTCAATATAGAAGAGATATATCCCTGTCCTAAGTCAATCCATACTGTAGAGAAACTACCAGTAAAAGGATGATAGGTATATACATTAGAACCTTCATAGTCTATGTCGAAGTAACCTTCATAAGAACAAACATTGCCTCCTTTCTGACCGAATAAAAGACCATATCCTTCTGAGTATGCCATAGATACTGGATTCCTATCACCTTCAAAATACCACTTAGATATTCTAGGTGTTCCCTTAGGTGTAGTATGTGTGATATCGAAGACGTAAGTAACATTTAAGTCTACAAAAGATACTACATATAGTCCTTCATCATATACAAAGACAGACTTAATATTATGGCTATTAGAGATATGAGAGATTAACTCATCTTTAACAGTAGATGATACATCTGTTAGAGGTAACTTATCTGTATTAGCTTCTGCTGTACGTCTCAACGAACGAACACCTGTATCAGACATAAAGAATAAATCATTACCGATAGCACGAATACTATCTCTAGCTACACAACCAGCACCTTCAATTACTTCATCTAAAGACATAGAAGTAACATCAGTAGGGTTGTTATAGATAGCTATGTTTTGTCTACCGAAGATAACTAACTTACCTGAATAAGCTTTAATACCGATAATCTCATCTCCGCCCCATACGAACTTAAGATTGATATATCCTGAATCACCACTTGACCACTTATGTGGTCTCTCTAGTTCTGAGTAGTATAAGATATTCTTATCTTCAGAGATACCTCCGGCCCACATCCTTCCAAAGTCTCCTAGTCCACAACTAGGGTCAAAAGTAGTTACGCCTGTAGGGGCATTATAACCAGAAGTAGCTTCTAATAGTGACCATACTCCAGAGTCATACTCTACTGGCTTTTCTCCTTCCTGGAAACAATAAATCTCATCATCATATTCTACAAATTGCCAGTCTGAATTAGTAGCTCCAGTAGCAAAGGAATTTATGAAAGCATTATCTTTATCTGTTAGGTCTGTCTCATACATATTACCACCAGCAGCACTAAATATTTTACCTGTTGGTTTATGTTCAACGATAGCACCGATAGGATTACCTTCTGCTAATGTTAATTGTTTTACACCTTTACGAAATGTTACACGTCCACCTTCAGTATATACAATGTTATCTGCTTTAGTGAACCAAGTAGCATCTAGAGCAGTAGGGTGTGTCTGTGTATCTAGACCATTGACACCTACTGTATCTAATACTGCTGCCTTTAATTGCTTATTAATTAACATACCAGTCTCTTTCGTACTCGAAGTTACCAGCATCTAATTGTACAGCTTGAAGTAGAGCATCTCTAGCTTCTCCAGCTACAGCACCTTGTTGTGTACCACCATCTTCACCACGTTCTGCAATAGCTCTAGCCCAAGCACCTAATATAACAGGTTGTGATGGTACTCTCAATACCTGTGATGCAGTAGTTAAATCCTGCTGTGCACCTACTATATTGACAGAAATAATCTGTTGTTCATCAGGAATAGGATAGAAGTCAATGTTGAAGTCTGGCTCTCTAGATGTACTAGCCTGTGATATACCATTGAATGCATAATATCTAGGCTCCCCTGAGTTAGAAGGAGAGATAGGAAATATCTTTCTATTCATCTCATCATTAGGAATCTGTTCTAATACTGTACCTGTACTCTGGTTGATTACATCTAACACATTGAAAGATACACCAGCACCTCTTAAGGCATCACCTAATGTGTACTGCATATTACCAGCTTTAGTTCTGATATTAAATGTTTCTCTTAGAGCATTCCAATCGTGATAAGATTCTACACTCTTCTTAGAATCATTCACTAACTCACCAATTAATTTCTGGTAGGGAGTAATAGTTGAATTGCTAATATCACCAGACCAATCTGAATCAATCTCAGTCTCTCTTAATCGTCTCAGGACACTGTTGATTATTTCTCTATATGTCATTTAAACTCCTACTATTGTTACACTTAAGAAACACTTATGTATATATTATACCACATTTGTTGTTATTTGTCAAGTGTTTGTTTATATTTCTCTTTAGCTTGATTGTATCCACGTCTCTTAGTCATCCAAGGAACTACTATATTAGTTATGATTAGGAAGGCTAAGAATGCCCATAGAGCATCTTTACCCCATTCCTCAGCTACGTATGCCACTGCTTGTTCTTTCGTCTCTATATCGGCAACCTCGGGACTATCAGGTACTATCTCATCGTATGCCATACTAGTAGCTGCATTAGCTATAGCAGGTATAGGACCAGCGACAACA
>Ga0255775_1004428_pt1 | contig 11079 bp, 11 predicted proteins | sample 011ome_26_FD_179973 | JGI IMG/M metagenome (GOLD analysis project Ga0255775, IMG submission 179973) | Coastal salt marsh microbial communities from the Groves Creek Marsh, Skidaway Island, Georgia - 011511BT metaG (version 2) | ecosystem: Environmental > Aquatic > Marine > Intertidal zone > Salt...
TATACAGACCTGTTTTTTCAATCCTGATTCCAAACCTGTAAACAATTGTGTTAAGATAATTTGTAAAAGAATCATACTCAGGAATATAAAATCCTCCAATTGATATTCGAGAACCTTTTTTGTAGTCAACATTATTTAAATTAAAAAGCTGGTTTTTCAATCCTCCTCCGTCAGACTTCATGTATTCAGCTCCAAAAAACCATTTAGTGTCTTGTCCTAAACCTAATCCAAAAGTTTGTTTTTGTGTTACTGTGATTTCAGTTTTTTCTAAGTCTAAGGAAGCTAAGTCTACAGAAATTTGATCTAAAGTACTGTTGGCTGAAGTTGAAAATGTAGATATTGTTTGAGTATTATTGGATCCTAACTTAAATTCTGGACTTTGAATAAAACTTGCATGTAGTGTAAGTTTATCGGAAATTTTTTCCCTTAATAATAAAGAATAAACAAAATTAATCCCACTTAATGAGGAATTACTTTCTATTCTTGAAGCTTTCTCTATATTTTCCAAAAACCTAGTAGTAGAGTGCCTAAGATTTCCGAATTCATAATTTGCAGTAACACCAAATCCTATTTTTTTAAATAATTTTAATCCTAAAGTTAAAAAAGCGGTATTTAAACCCCCCTCTCCATTGTATCTATCTATAGTATTTGGAATGGATTCTTTATCACTGCTTTCTAATAAATAACCAACTGAAGTTTGTGGAATTATTCCAAAACCAAAAGTAAATTTATTTGTGGGAATTCCTACGGCCAAATAATTTACATTTGCGCTTGTTGAAGTTTCGTTTGCAAGGTCAGATTTTAAAGAAGTACTATCATATGTAATTCCAAGTGAGTAGTTAGTTCTTCTTAACTGAGAGTAAGAAGCTGGGTTTGTTAAATTTAAATGAATACTATCTGAATACAAACTCAATCCACCCATTGATCTATTATCAATTGACCCTTTAAATGTATTAATACCAACTCCATAGAAAGAATATGGGGAAGATGTGCCAGATTGTGAAAAACTTAAAAAACAAAAAGTGAATAAAGTTAAACTAAAGAAATATTTTTTCATTTTTCAATGTTAGCTTCCAAAAGATAATTTAACCCTTTGATAAGGAAATTTTGATCAGCAAATATGGTATTTTTTATTCTCTTGAGCAAAAATTTAGAATCTCCACCTGTTAAAATTATCCTAATGTTTTCGAATTTGTCATGATATTGTTGAATAATTCCATTAATCTCCATTATGGTTCCATTCACAACACCAGAGGCTAAGGATTTTTTGGTATTATTTCCAATTAAATCAAAATCATCAAAAACATCAATTAAAGGCAACTTCGAAGTAAACAAATTCAATGACTTAAATCTCATTTTTATTCCAGGTGAAATACCCCCACCCATGTATTCATTATTATGATTTTTAAAATCATAAGTTATACAAGTTCCAGCATCGATTATTAAAACATTTTCATCAGAAAATTGATAAGATGCTGATGAAACTAATGCAATTCTATCCTGACCCAAGGTTTCTTTTGATGAATAAGTATTTTTAAAAGGGAATTTTAAAATATCCTTTAAAAGAACAAGACGAGTATTTTCATTGAGAAAACTAATTAATTCATCATTTATCTCACTAACATTGCTTATAATGGAATTTTTGACTGGATTTTTGGAGAGTATATTTTTAATATTGTCAAAGTAATTATGATGGAAAAAAAACTTTTCAATCAAATTATTTTTTTCAAATAATGCAATTTTTAAACAAGTGTTTCCTATATCAACAATTAAATTCAATATTATTCTAATTTGAGTTTAAAAATAAAGAAGATTTTTTAAATGATTTTTTGGTTGTCTAATAAAAGGATATATATTTGCTCTTGCAAAAAAAGCAAAGGTACCTTAGCTCAGTTGGTAGAGCAAAGGACTGAAAATCCTTGTGTCCCTGGTTCGATTCCTGGAGGTACCACAAAAGTCTCTAATTAATAGAGACTTTTTGCTTTTTAGAACTAGGTAACTAAATTTCCTTTATCATCCCACATAGCTGTATCATTCCTTTTGGACTGATCTATACATTTATCAATCCACTCTTTGTCATAACTAAGTCCGTATTGATCTAAAACATCTTTAGGGACACCATCCCAAATATTTGGTGAGTTCCCCTTATAACCTAGTTCTTTTATTCCAACTTCTGAGGTAAAATACCCTGTCATAGTTAAGTTTCTGACTAAATTGAACCATTGAACAGATTTGGGATAATCATCAATACTTTTATTGGGATCATAAAATGCTATCTCATCTAGAATTTCTTTTTGTTGAGAAATTTCACAATCAACAAACACATTATCAAATCTTTTTTTAGACTCATCATCTATCCACACCAACCCTTCCTTTAAAGGTTCTTCATATGATGGGATATCTTTTGCCATAAATTCAATTAACTGAACCACTTCAGCATCTCTTATATTTCCAAATTCATTTGGGGGTAAAATAAGATTACATAGTTTATCAAAAGTGAATAGCTCATAGTTTGTAAAACATTTTTCAGCAAATAGCTTGTCATCATATAGTTTTTCTTTAGGGGTTCTTCCATATTCGTATCTAGTAAGAGATCTCTTAATTTTTTCTCTGGAAATACCATAGCATCCTTCAAGTAAAAGACCAGCTCCAATGGATGCAAAAGTTATAGTTTTAATTGAATTTCTTCTATTCATACTAAAAATTTTGTTTTTTAAATTCTTCAATAATTTTTTCAGAAGACCTCATGGCTAATGCAAGGATAGTCCATGTCGGATTTTTATCTGCTTGTGATACAAAAGGTCCTGCATCTACAACAAATACATTTGAAACATCATGCAACTGTTCAAATTCATTTACAACAGAACTTTTGGGGTTTGAACCCATTCTAGTAGTACCAACTTCATGAATAATTTGACCTGGCTTGGTTAGACCATAGTTAGCATCTTTTCCAGGCTTATTCCATAATGGTATAGCACCCATATTATGAATAATTTCCTCAAAAGTATCCTGCATATGCTTAGCCTGTTTAATTTCATTATCAGTCCATTTATAGTTAAATCTCAAAACAGGAACACCATATTTATCAACCTTGTTTGGGTCAATCTCACAATAATTTGATCTTTGAGCTACAGACTCTCCTCTTCCAGAAAGACCAATGGTAGAGCCATAATATTTTTTCATATCATCTCGCAAACTATTTCCATATCCACCAGCTTTATTTAAGCCAAAAAATTTGTTAAAACTGTTTACATTAAAACCTGTTCCATAGGATGGGGCACCTAACCCCCCCCAAACCTCTATGTGGTATCCACGAGCAAAATCTAAATTTTTGTTGTCTAACCACCAAGGTGAATATACATGCATACCGCCAACACCATCTTCATTATATGTTTTTCTATTTATTAATTGAGGAATAAACGCCATCATATCTCCTCCAGTTGAATCGTGTAAATAACGTCCAACTAAGTCTGAACTGTTTCCTAAACCATTTGGATGTTGTTTTGATTTGGAATTAAGTAAAATTCTGGCAGAACTACATGCAGAAGCAGCTAAAACAACTACTTTACCCTTGAGTTTATATTCAGTATTGTCTTCTTTATCAATAAAAGAAACACCAGTTGCCTTCCCTTCTTCATTAGTTGTAACTGTTCTAACCATTGAATTGACGTATAAATCAATTTGTCCACCTGACTTTTGAGCGGGAAAAATCAAACATGATCCAGATGAAAAATCAGCATAAACGTTACAACTTCGTGCACAACCATTACAATAAAAACAAACTCCTCGATCGTTATTTAATCTTTTGGTAAGAATTGATAATCTTGAAGGCATTACCCTAACGTTACTTTTTCTTGCGGCATTTATGTAGAATAATTCATGAAGTCTAGGTTTTGGTGGTGGCAAGAAAAAACCATCGGGTTCATTGTAAATATTTTCTTTTGTTCCAAAAACACCAATTAGTTTATCAACTTTATCATAATATGGCTTGATATCATCATAACCAATAGGCCAATCATCACCAAGACCATCTATGGATTTCTTTTTAAAATCGTCAGGTCCAAACCTTAAGGAAATTCTTCCCCAATGATTTGTTCTTCCTCCTAACATTCTAGATCTAAACCATCTAAAGTCTGTATCTTCATTTTGACTGTATGGTTCACCATCAATATCCCATCCTCCATAAGCCTGATCATAATCACCAAAAAAACGTGTGGTTCCCGCACCTCTTCTTGGAGAATGGTAAGCAGGTTTTAATTGAGTCATTTGTTCTGGATTAGCAGGATCAAAATAAGGACCTGCTTCAACAACAGCAACAGAAAGTCCTGCTTCTGAAAGAACTTTTGTAGCCATTCCTCCCCCAGCACCTGAACCAACTATTACAACATCATATTCTTTTGAGCTTTGTTTTATTTGCATTATTTGAGCTTTGTTTTATTTAACTATAGTTCTTGTATTTTAATATTTCTAAATGAAATTACACCAGGGTGATCCTGAATACTAATTTTACCCGTTTTAAATTTTCCAAAATCACAATTATGCCAAGGTTTTTCATCACAATTGTTGAACTTAGTAGGAGCTACCATAGCATCCCACTCGTCTCCACTTAGAGGAAAATCAACAATTTTTGTGCCATTATGAATAACAACTCCTCTATTTACATTGTGGTCAATAGTTATCTCATAAGAGTTCCATTCACCTGCAGGATTGGTCACTGATTCAGATGGTGCAACCATTCCATAAAGAGCTCCTGCTTGAATCAAAGGAGGATCAGGAATTTTTGGATCTAAAATTTGTATTTCAGGTCCAGTAACATAAGGAAATTCATACTTTTCATCTTCTTGTACACCCCAGAAAAAACCACTATTTGACCCTGGACTAACTTTCCATTCGAGATAAATTTTAAAGTTTGTATAATCTTTGTCACTAACTAAACTTTTATCTCCATTTCCAGAAGCATTTGCTGATGTGAAGGTTAAAACACCATCCTTTATATCCCAACCGGTTTTATTTCCATCATCTTGATAATAATGCCAACCATCTAGTGAATTTGGCTGAATCAGTTCAACCCATTCACTATTTTTTGTTGATTCAACAATATGATTTTGGGTTTTGTCGTTATTTTTTTTCTCTAAGTTATTACATGAGAAAATTAAAATCAGAGCTATTAATTGAATTGTTTTTTTCATAATTATTTATTTATAGGATTATAATTCCCATCCTTTTCTTCTTTTTCTGCCAACAAATTGATTAGCTGGTTCAAAATTAGTTACTCTAGTGTTGATGCCATCCCATAAAAGTTTTTTCCTTCCAATGTATTCTTTACCTTTTTTAAGCATGTAACTTCGAAGTGCTAAATTTCCCATTAAAACAGTTTCAGTAAAAGGGCCTGCATATTCAATGGGCGAACTCAATTTTTTAAATTCTTTACTTCCATATCCACTCTTACATGCGTCAATCCATTGTTTGTGATGAACGTGGTCTAAACTATTAATGTAAGGAACATCCGTCAATAAATGAATTGTTTTTTCTCCTTTTCTATACAATTTAGGATTCAAGCCATAGACTCCACATGAAATAACTCCCTTTTCGCCAATAATCAACACACCGTTGGTATTACCTTTTTCACCTAAATAATCTTCGGCTGGAATTATCTCAGGTCTAGGTGGAATAATACCTCCGTCCATCCATATTAACTCAACATCAGAACCCGTCTTAACTGATTTTTCAAAATGTAAAGTAATTAGAGAAGCAGCTGGTGGTCCCTCAGGAAAATAATTTGCTGTCCACATTTTTTCATAAATATTTGCCACACTACATTCTACATCCTTTGGATAACCTAATTTTAATGCCTTGTATGGTGCATCTAAAATATGACAACCCATATCTCCAAGGGCTCCAGTACCATAATCCCACCATCCTCTCCAATTAAAGGGATGAAACTCAGGTCTATATTCTCTGTATGGAGCTGGACCCAGCCATAAATCCCAATTCAAATTTTTTGGCTTATCAGAGGATGGATTTGGCATTTTAAAACCTTGGGGCCAAACAGGCCTATTTGTCCAAGAATATACTTTATTTATATTTCCAATTAATTTTTTATCAACCCATTCTTTTATTTTGTCAACCCCTTTGCTAGATCCACCTTGATTACCCATTTGTGTTACAACTTTCATTTTTCTAGCAGTATTTGTCAAAATCCTAGCCTCTTCAATATTGTGTGTCAAAGGTTTTTGAACATAAACATGTAAACCACGATTCATAGCTTTATTAGCTATAACAGCGTGTGTATGATCCGGTGTACTAATAGTTACTGCATCTAGATGTTTTTCTTTGTCTAATAACTCTCTGAAATCAACATAGAAATTAGCACTAGGGTATTTTTTTCTTGATTTTATTACTCCATGATTTCCATTTGGATGTACATCACAAAGAGCAACAACCCTTTCATTTTCAGCCCACTTATTTCTAATATCTCCCCCCTTTCCACCTGAACCAATTGATGCAATTAATAATTGATCACTCGGAGCTGTATAACCACTTCCACCAAGTACATTTCGAGGTATTATGAATAATCCAGAGCTAACAATGGATGTTTTTTTAATAAACTTTCTTCTAGAGTTTTTTTTCATTATTTTGAAAAATATATATATTGATTTGAAAATATGAACAAATTTTTTATTTATTTAATTATTGTATTATTTTTTTCTCAACAATTAGCTCAATCGCAGGATTTTAGAGATAAAAATGTGTTAATTGTGTGGGGAGGTTGGGAAGGTCATAATCCAAAACTATTTTCAGAAATTTTTGAAAATTTTCTTAATAAAAATCTTGCTAATGTTACGGTGTCTAATAACTTAGAAGTTTATTCAAATTTAAATTACTTATTGAACTTTGATTTAATAATTCAATCTGTGACACAATCAGAAATAAGTAATGAACAAGAAAAAAACTTACTAAATGCAATCAAAAGTGGTGTTGGTTTTGCTGGTGCGCATGGTGGAATTCTTGATTCATTTAGAAAAAATACAAATTACCATTTTATGACGGGGGGTCAATGGGTTGAACACCCAGGTGGAATGATCAAATTTATGGTAAATATTGTTGATAACGAATTAACTATTGGAATTGATGATTTCGAAATATACTCAGAACAATATTACATACACTATGATCCTGAAATTGACATACTCGCTACAACCACATTTAATGACAAATATTTTCCATGGATAAAAGATGTTAAAATGCCTGTTGCCTATAGAAAAAAATTTGGAAAAGGGAAAGTTTTTGTAATATCTATTGGACACGATCCCAATGAATTTATTAAATCTGAGGGTGCTCTTAAACTATTTAAAAGAGGGTTAGCATGGGCTAGTTCAAATTGATTTGAAATTAGATATTTCTTTATTAGATAAAAACCTCCACCTTCCTCTGGATAATTTTTTTTTTGAAATATTATCAATTAAAACTCTATCAATTGATAAAATGTCATTATTTAAACTTTTTAAAAGACCAATAACATTTAAATAATCATCAGCAATAATTTCTAAACCTATTTCATTATTATCTTTATTATTAACAAAATCAACAGAAATTATTTTTAAATTTTTAGACTTATTTTTCTTTAAAAAATGAAGATTTTCTAAAGAAATAGGGTTTTTAAATTTGATGTGAAACAATTGATTGATTTTTGTTAAAAATGCACTAAAATTCTTATTAAACTCAATATCATTAGAAAATACAACAAGACCTTTTAGATCATCAATATTTTTTTCTGTTGAAATCAAATTATCAATTTTTGATGAACTTAATAGACTGTAAATATTATTTTCTCCTTTTAATTTGAAATCAATTGGTTTATTCAAAACAATATAGCTATATAAATAAGGTACTATTATTTGATTATCAACTCGAACCTCTGCATTTAATAAAACTTTATAGCCTAAAGTCTTAACTATTTTTTTGTCAACCTTAACTCTTCCATCAACTATATATGTATCAGCCTCTCTTCTTGTACACAAGCCTGAATTGGATATATATTTGTTAAGTCTAATCACTATTTATGAATTTAAATTTCTAATAACAAAACACTGAAAATTCCTAATATAATTAAAAGTTTTAATGCATTATGTAATTTTTGAAAAGTTTCTTTGGAATTTTTTTTATAGAGAAAAAACATAAAAACTGTAAAAAATGCATACACAAAATAGTGGTAGTATTTCATTGAGTAAACATTGTAGGATTGAATAATGTGAATTGAGACTACAAACACAATTACAACTAATAAATTTATGTAGTATTTAGAAATTTTTTCACCATATTTAACTGGGATTGTATTGTATTTCAACGTAAAATCACCAACGAAATTTTCTAAATCTTTAATTACCTCTCTTATCAAAACAATAAAAAAAAGAAAGATTGAATGACTAATTATTTCCAAAGAATAATTTTTGTAGTATAAAATGATTGCAAAAAAAGGGGTAATAGAAAGTAATACAGAAAAAATATTTCCAAAAAATGGGTACCTACTAATTCTAATTGAATATAAAATAATCCCAATAATATAAAGAAGAAAAAAAAGAAAAGCTTTTAACGAAATTAAATAGGCAAAAATTAAAGTAAAAGAGTTAAAAAATACATAAATTAAAAATTTTGTCCTTCCTGAAATTTGATTTTCGAGTAGTGTTTTTAAGGGTCTATTAATTAAATCTTTTTTTGAGTCATATATATTATTAATTATATATCCTGCAGAAATTGAAAAAGCTGAGCAAAAAATTATTAACCAAACATTATAATCAGAAATAATTTCATAAAATGTTTTGTCCTCTGAAAATATATAGGTAGCAGATATTATTTGAGCTAGTATTATAAAAACAATATTGTATCCCCTAACAACAGAAAATAAACTCAAAATTTTAAATAAACTTTTTTTATTTAAAATTGTTAATGACATCAGAAATTGTAAACAACCTCTAAATTATAATTACTTAAAGATTTTTTTGCCTTATTGTAGTCTTTTGCAAATCCTAAAATATATCCACCTCCACCAGATCCACATAATTTCAGGAAATATTCATCAGATTCTATACCTTTTGCCCACACATTATGAAAATCTTTAGGAATCATAGGCTTGAAATTCTTTAGAACTACCTGTGATAAAATTTTAATATTTTTAAATAAAGAGTTAAAATTTGCATTTAAAAAATCTTCAACACAAGAATCTGTTATTTTTATAAATTCATCGTTAATCATTCTCTTGTATTTCTTATTTTCCATCAATTTAAAGAATATTTCAACCATTGGGGCAGTATCACTTGATTTTCCACTGTCTAATAAAAAAACTGCTCCTTTTCCAATAGAATCTTGAGAAGGAATTCCTGTAGTTTCAACTTCATCTTTTGAATGAATTAAAATAGGTAAACTCAGATAACTGTTTAAAGGATCTAGTCCTGAGGATTTACCATGAAAAAAAGATTCCATTTCTGAAAAAATATTTTTTAATACTAGAATTTTTTGTTTGGTTAAATTTTCTAAAACAGTAATTTTATTTAAAGCATATCTGTCATAGATAGCTGCAACAATAGCACCACTACTACCTACACCATATCCCTGGGGAATTGAACTGTCAAAATACATTCCGTTCGCAAGATCTTTATCAAATTTCTGGTGATCAAATTTTACAATATCATTATTTATTTTCAATAAATAATTTCTGAACTTTTTTAGATTCTGATTAGAGAATTTTTGATTTTCATTTTCAAAATCTCCAACTTTCAAACCTCCTTTAAAATAATTAAATGGAATTGATAACCCCTTGGAATCTTTTATGATACCGTACTCTCCAAATAATAATATTTTTGAATAAAAAATAGGAGCATTCATAATATAAAATTAAAGTTTATTTGGTCCATTACCAACTTGATCATTTATAAACTCTTTATTTTCACAAAAAGTGCAAAGCTTTTCTTTTATAAACTTTTGAATTTTAAAAAATTCTTTTTTTGGATAAAGAAGATGGATATTCGCTCCTGCATCAAGAGTAAAACATACTTTAGAATTACTGGTATTTCTATAATTCCAAATCTCATTAATTATTTTTAATGAATTTGGCTTAATTAAAACATAATATGGGTTGGAAGTCATCATCATAGCATGTAGGGTTAAAGCCTCTAATTCAACAATATTAATAAAACCATCTAAGTCACCTGAAACTAATGATTTATCTAGAGATGTGATATTTTTTTTAACCTGTTCAAGTCTGTTTTTAGAAAATGAATGATTTTCCATTAAAGAGTGTCCCAAAGTACTTGAGATGTGCTTCTTTCCTTTATCCACTAGCAAAATTGTGTCTTGATAATCTAAAAAATTTGCATGAATTTTTTTTTGATATTTAAATCCGTACAAATCTGAACTTTTAATATCAACATTTGTCTTTCCCCACAAAGTTATAGGACCATAAAGACTTCTGCAAGCACTTCCCGAGCCTAACCTAGCTAAAAAAGAAGCTTTTTTAAAAAAATATTCAGATGAAATACTTGAGTCTAGTTTTTTTTCAATGTCCATAACACATAAAGCAATAGCACTGTAAGCGGATGCAGATGAAGCAATTCCGCTACTGTGTGGAAAAGAATTCTTTGTTTCAATTCTAAGTTTCAATTGCTTTAAAAATGGACAATAAATATTTATTCTTTCAAAAAAAACTTTTATTTTATTTTCAAAAGAAGGTTCTTTTTTATTTTCAAAATAAAAGTCAAAGTCGACTTTTTTTAAATTTTCAGAGTAATCATAACTTAATTTACAAGTTGTATTACAATTAGTTAATGTGAAGCTTAATGATGGGTTAATTGGGATTTGGATTTCTTTTTTACCCCAGTATTTAATTAAAGCAATATTGCTTGGTGAACACCATGTTGATTTACCATGGAGATTTTTAACATTTCTTTGTTTAAAAATGAATATGTCTGACATTAGTCTATAGCCTTAATTATGGTATTATTAGATTTCTTATTAGTTCCATCAAAACCTATGATTCCAGAAACCGTAGTATACTTTAAAATATTCTTTTTGTTAGGATAAATA
>Ga0255775_1004446_pt1 | contig 11057 bp, 11 predicted proteins | sample 011ome_26_FD_179973 | JGI IMG/M metagenome (GOLD analysis project Ga0255775, IMG submission 179973) | Coastal salt marsh microbial communities from the Groves Creek Marsh, Skidaway Island, Georgia - 011511BT metaG (version 2) | ecosystem: Environmental > Aquatic > Marine > Intertidal zone > Salt...
GAAATTGTCACCTCTGGACTGCAGGGGCCACGCGGCGATAGCGGCGCAAAAGCCAGCGTGTCAGATCACCCCGATAACGCTTTGAGCGCAACAGCAGAGGGAACGCTGTTTGCGCCCTATTTGGAATATTCAACAACAGATTGGTAAATATCATGGCCCGTTTTCAAATTCACAAAGTCACTGCTTTGCCAGAGCCTTTACAGGCGCATGCGATCTATCTGGTTACCTCTGGCACGGATTACGTCGAAATGTATGTCACAGGGGCCAGCGCTTCAACGGTGCGCCGCCATATCAACGAAGCGGATGTGCAAAGCCTGATCGATGCAGCCGTTGGCGGGCTGGGCGCGATGGATATCGTGGATGATATTGCGGCCCGCGATGCGCTGGATCTAAGCGAGAATGCCATTGTGCTGGTGCTGGATGCCAGCGCCGATGCCACGGTATCCAGCGGCGCGGCCACCTATGCTTATCGCGCCAGCCCCGATCTTTGGGTAAAAATTAGCGAGGCTGAAAGCATGGATCTGGCGCTGACATGGGCCAGCCTGAGCGACAAGCCGAGCAGCGCGGTGGCCGAGATTGATGATGCCGTGGCCAAAAAGCACAGCCATGCCAATAAAACCCAGCTGGATAAAATCAATGAGGTAGAGGGTCGTCTGACCTATGCAGGATCGGCCGTCAGCACCGATTGGGCAACGATAGGCTGGTGAGCGCGTTTCGGGCGCATAAGCTGGTTGTAGCCTTGCCTGATCCGCTGGAACCCAACGCGCTATATCTGCTGCGCGCGGGCGCGGGGTTTGATCTTTATGCCAGCGATCAAACCGGCCGCGTGGCGCATAAGCTGAATGCGGGTGAAGCCAGCGGCGGCACCGGCGGCACTGGTGGTTTTACGCCCGCCAGTCAAAGCGCGGCCAATGCGGCGTATATTTATTTTGATCTTGGCAATCGGATCAATCGTTGGGATCGGCATGCAGAAACCATGCAAAGCGCGGCGGGGCTTTGGGCGGATCGGGAAGGCTTGAGCTACGAATGATATACGGTTCTGTCTGCTCTGGCGTAGAGGCCGCAACTGTCGCCTGGCACCCGCTTGGCTGGCAAGCGCAATGGTTTAGCGAAATTGAAAAATTCCCTAGCGCAGTTTTGCAGCATCACTATCCCGACACGCCAAATCACGGCGACATGACAACTTTCAAGGAGTGGCCCAATGACCCAATCGACCTTCTTGTTGGAGGAACCCCCTGCCAAAGCTTCTCAGTCGCTGGACTTCGCAAAGGACTTGCTGACCCCCGTGGAAACCTCATGCTCACCTATCTTGCCATTGCTGCAAAGTATCAGCCCCAGTGGTTGGTTTGGGAGAACGTCCCCGGCGTCCTGTCATCAAACAAAGGACGGGATTTTGGAACCTTCCTCGGGGCGTTGGTAGAACTCGGGTATGGGTTCTCATGGAGAAGCCTTGACGCTCAATACTTCACTCTGGCCCAAAGACGCCGCCGTGTCTTCGTTGTCGGATACCTTGGAGATTGGAAACGTGCCGCAGCGGTTTTATTTGAGCGCGAAAGCTTGCAAGGGCATTCTGCGCCGAGCAGAGAAGCGCGGGAAGAAATTGCCGAAACAGTTACAACACGCTCTGGAAACGGTGGCGGCGGCGGGCTAGGCACTGACGAAGCTTGCGGTGGGTTTTTGCAACCAACTTACGTTGAGGAGGTCGCGCACTGCCTGCAAACGACAGCGAATAATTACAGCCGCGCTGACGGCTTTAATATGATTGCACGCCCGGTTACTGCTGGCATGGGCAAAGGCTCACGCGGTACTGAAGGCGTAGAGAATAATCGTTTCATAGCCTTCGGCGCACAGAACAGCGCAAGGCAAGGCGACAGCGTGTCAGAGCATGTCACGCCCACGCTCGACAAAAGCAAAACGCCGGCAGTGGCAACGCATTCGGTCGCTGGAATAATGCTTTCAAGAAATACATCTTGTGGATTTAGCAACAGCATTGACCACGCGGCTGCTGGATATATGGCTATGCATGACATGCAAGTACGCCGCCTAACACCACGCGAATGTGAGCGCCTGCAAGGTTTTCCCGACGATTACACCCAAATCCCGTATCGCAACAAGCCAGCAGAAAGCTGCCCTGATGGGCCACGCTACAAAGTTATGGGAAACTCCATGGCTGTGCCTGTCATGCGCTGGATTGGCGAGTGGATCAACATGGTGGAGAACCTCATTTGAGCATTCGCACGCATCTTACACAAAGGCTGGGCGCAACGCATTTGCTGATGCTGGATAATGCCGCCGCTCTGGGTGATGGCTTGCCGATTACCTTTGACCCTTTGGGCGGTCGCTTTGAGGGCGCAAAGATTTGTGAAGGCATCAGCGCCAGCTATCGCAGCAACGCCGATAAGCTTCAACGCGGCACGATCCCCCGGACCGAGGATATAAACGGTAAAAGTAACATTTATCAGCACCGCAGTTTATGCGTTTGGTTTGCCAGCACCAGCGTGGATGCCCCAACAGCTGTCTATGCGCAAGGCGGCGGGGGCAATAACTTCGCCATTCTGGTCGGGATTGCCCGCGCCATTACGGTGCAGGCAGCAGATGATGGACAACCGTTTTTAATCGCGCAATCGGCATTTCTGGCCGAGGTGGATCGCCCTTACTTCATCTGCTTTATCTGGCAGCGCCCCAGCGAACATGAGGGGGCAGGCACGCGGATTTTGCTCTATATCAACGGGGTGCACCAACACACGGTGGAAAAAGATGGCACCGAGCCCTTTCCGGGGCATAGTGCCGATATTGGCATTGGCAACTGTCAGGTTGGGCTTAAAAGTTACAATGACGCGGGCATGCAAATGGGCGGGGTGGTCAAAGATGTCGCCATGCTGGGCATGTTCAATGATCGCTCCTTCAGCGCGGCTGAGTGCCGCGATCTGTTCGAGCGCAGCGTTGTGCCGCGTCACGTTATTGAGGGCAATGTCGCGCAGCAACAAGCGGCGCTGGATGCGCTTTCGGGCACAGAATTTGCCGGTCAGAATTGCGCCATTCGGATTGTTCAGGCAACCAATGCCACCGATTACCGGCTGATCCTTGATAATCTGCGCTTTGAACAAGATCCCAATCTGCGCGATATCGCGGTGCAATATGTCGGGCCGCATGAATTGACCTTGCTCAATGCCAATGGATCAAACGCTGCTGAGATCTGCACCCCGCCCGAAGTGGATCTGGATGGGATCACGGTTTTAGCGGGCGGTGCAGCTTTCCGCGATCAACGGCGCGCAATCGCCCACAACTCTGCTGGAAAGCTTTGGCAGCATCAGCTTGTCTTCTGCGATGCGGGTGCAGGATTTTAGCGGCGCCGCCACCAAATTGATCGTTTGGAATGCCGAAGATGTGGCGCAGGGCAAAGAGCTTTACCCCTATCAAGAGGCGATCAGCCATCAGTTTGACACGTCCGGGCTGACGCGGTTGCGGGTGGCGATTGCCAAGCCTGGGCATTATGCGCAGGTCAAAGAGATTGATGTGCGCGAGATTGATCAGCTTGAATTCATGGCGCTGACCCCAACCCCAAATCTGGATGTAAACACAGAGATATCCGAGCTGATCACTGCGTCAGATATGGCGATCATTGCCGATCCTTACGGGGCTGGGTTTGACGTTCTGCGCGCCACGATTAGCGGGGATCATCCCAATATCACCACGCAGCAATGGCTGCGCTTTACCGATTACGCGGCCGGTACAAAGGAGGGGCTGACCGCTTTGGGGCTTTATGGCTTAAGCGGCGATGATGTTTATCAGGCCACGCCATCAGGCTTGGCCGTGCTGCGCCCTGTGATCGAGGCGCGGGCAGATGCCACCAATCGGGTTGAGGTTAAAGCCTATATCGATGCAAGCGGCGCAAAGGCGCTGTTCGCGGGCTATGAATATGCGCCGCGCAACGCTGAGAATGTGGCCATTCAAACCACCAATGCCGAGCCTTTGGTAGATTACAATCAGATGCAGTCGATCATGCAGGGCGCGATTGCGCTGACCGAAGATTACGCGCAGATCGCGGCGCAAAACACCCAAAAATAAGAAGGAGCGGATATGTTTGATCGAATGATAAATGCAGGGACATGGAGCGGGGCGTTTATCTCGGCCTTTGGTGCTTTAACGATCAATCAATGGCTGGCGATTGGCGGCTTTTGCCTCGCCGCAGCGGGGTTTCTGGTAAACTTCTGGTTTAAATACTCGTTGTTGAAAATTGAGCGCGCAAAGCTCAATAAAAATTCTGAAACTTGAGGGAGTTTACCCCCTTGGTGTACGTGGCTAACACAAAGCCCCCGCGACTATTAAATATTTGAAACCACTCGCATAGGCTGTAACCTATCTCCATATTTTATGGAGAAATTTATGTTGAAGAGTAGATATACAGTTTTCAGGTATACAATCATAGATGCTGGTTACCGAGATATTCATTCACAACAACGTTTGGAACCTATATACTTAACTAGGCCTATTTGATGATCAGTATTCTATGTGGCCTGACTTTTTTTCGCACCAGAAATAAAACGCAGTTAAGTGCAAAAAGAAACAACCATTAATTTGGCTATTTCGTATCATCCCAAGCGCGGAACAATAGTTTGTGTGAACTTCGATCAGGGCTTTCGTGTTCCTGAAATGGTAAAGTCACGTCTTTGTATCGTAATCTCGCCGCCTATCAAGGCACGGCCTGGGTTGTGCACAGTTGTTCCCCTTAGCCAGTCCATGCCAAACCAAATACAAAAGTATCACTGCGAGATACAGATACCTTTCCAGATGCCGCGAAGATGGGGGAATGATCCCAGGTGGGTGAAGGGAGATATGGTTTGCGCGGTTGGTTGGCATCGGGTAGAATTGTTACGTTTAGGAAAAGACTCTAGCGGGAAGAGATCTTACCAGTTGAGCACCCTTTCGAGCATACATTTACGAGAAATTAGTAATTGTGTTCTACATGGGTTGGGTATTCCCCCTTTGACATAGAGAAAATTCGTGACTAAATTAACAAATGAGGTGGCACTGCTTTGGCATCCACATTGAGACCCTGACAAGGGCCACTGGCCAACTAAACGAAAGCAAGTTTTGGTCAGTGCTGTGAAGCCCCATTGGCGCAAGCTCTTGGGGCTTTTGCTTTCTAAGCAGCTAGTTAAGCATATAGGCCCTCAGCATTACTGCAGGCTTACGTTTCCCCGCCTTTTGCGGGCTTTTTTGTTTTGGCGATCCTATGCCGGGATGATATTGGCCATTCTTGATTACGCGCTTGAATGCTTTAATTGGGAATATGGAAGGGGATCGGCTCTTTCCTCTGTCAGTCGGCTTACGCTCCACTTTTGTCACAAAAGGCAAACCACATGAAAATCTCGCTTCCAAAGCTTTTGGATCAGGCATGGGGCCTTCTAGAGGAAGGGCAGGCGGATGGGCAGTCGCCCTTCCGGCTGATGTCCTTGGCGACGGTGGATAGAGAGGGCCAACCACAGGCGCGCCATGTGGTGCTGCGCGGCGTTGATCGCGCGGGTGAAAATTTGGAGTTTCACACCGATATTGGCAGTTCGAAATGCGCCGAGTTGCAGGCCAATCCACAGGCTCAATTATTGTTTTGGGATCCGGATCGCGCCATCCAATTGCGGCTTTACGTGCGCATCGCATTACGCCAAGATGCCCATCGCGATGCGCAATGGCAAAACGTACCCGGGGCCAGTCAAATTGCTTATGGGAAAACCCCGCGCACCGGTCTTGCGATCCGTGACCCCTTTGCCTATGCGCTCACACCGTCGAGATCGCAATTTATGGTTTGCAGTTGTTCGGTTCAAAAGCTTGAGGTCCTTTCGCTCAAAGAGCAACATTTCCGCGCGGCATTTCAAGCTGATGACCGCTGGGCCGGAACATGGCTTTCGCCCTAATGTGATCAGCCAAAGAGATGTTTGAGGCGGCAATCTCGCAAAAAAAGGTAAGCGCCATTCTGGGATATAGAGGGCGGTTTTGTAAAACCTGAATGCGCCTGTATATAGCACCTGCAAAAAGTTGGGCAGGGCCGCCAGAAAACCTTGTTAGACAGACGCTTCAGTCGCGCAAAATTTTGAATGTAAAACCCTGGCAAGCAAAGACATAAGACAGAAAACAATAGTAAGAGCAGCAATAAAAATATCGTCTTAAGCTTTGTTTTACTTTAGCTTTTTTATAAGCCCCACTTTTTGCCCTAATACGCAAACAGATGTTTTGGTCTGATTTGCGCCATCAGGCTGCAAATCCTGCAAGGGCTGCGGTTAAATTTAGGCCCAATTCTGGGCAAATATACCCGCCTTCTTGAACCAAAAGGATCGGGCAGCCCAAAGCGCTGATGGCCTCGCCAATCCGGGTGAAGCCCTCGCTGCTCACTGCAAGGCCCTGAAAGGGATCGCCTTCATAAGCGTCAAGGCCCAGCGCAACCACCAAACAATCAGTGCCATAGGCTTGAATGTGCTCTAAAGCTTGCGCAAGAGCGGTTAAATAATCGGCATCACCGCTGCGGCGGGGAAGCGGCAGGTTCAGGTTATAGCCTGCGCCCAAACCAGCTCCGGTTTCAGCGCTGTGCCCCCAGTAAAAAGGATAAAACCGCGCCGGATCGGCATGAAGTGACACGGTGAAAACATCGTTTCGGTGGTAAAAAATATTCTGTGTTCCGTTTCCGTGATGCACGTCTATGTCCAAAACGCTGACGCGTCGGCCGGCTTTGCTTAAAAGATCCGCAGCAATGGCGGCATTGTTCAAAAAGCAAAACCCGCCAGCCAATTCACTCATGGCGTGATGGCCAGGGGGGCGGCATAGCACATAGGCGCGGCTGCCCCCCTGCAGCATATGTTCTGCCCCAGCGATGGCTGATTGAGCCGACCAATAAGCCGCCTCCCATGTTTGGGCGGAAATTGGGCAGGCTGTATCGGCTTGATGAAACCCCGCCTGACCCACCGCAGAGGCTGGATAAGAATCCACTCGGTTGGCGGGGTGGATATTTGGTATCACCTCATCACCGCCGTCTTTCATCCGCGCCCAGCGGGTATAAATATTTTGTAAAAACGTCAGATAACGTGGAGAGTGGATGGCGCTGATGGGGCCAAGCCCGTAATCGCGTGGGGCCTCAAACGCACAGCCTGCGGCCTCAGCGCCTGCCTTTAAAATCTCAATACGTGCGGGGGTTTCGGGGTTCTCTGCTTGGCGGCCATTAAACATGAAATGCTTTGGATTGTGCAAAATTTGCCTTGGGTCTAAAAAACTTTTCATACGCATCCTCTTTTTGGCTGAGCCAAGCCTAACAGGCCCAACGCGGTGGGGATATCAAAATATCGCGGATCGCTGTGATGCCTCTATCTTGGCGGATAATTTTTTATCAGGGGCTACCATCTTTATTTAATAAAACCCGATTTCATCTATCCAAAGATCTGCGTGGTGGTCTTTTCCGTAGGCGACGATACCCAAGCTTAAAATACTCGCGGGGTCGATTTCTGCCCCCAAGATCCAGCCGGACCGTTCAAAGCTGGAAAACGGTATGGAAAAGCTTTGCCAGTCTGAACTGCTGTCAAAGCTGGCCTGATAATAATGCCAGGGAAGCCGCGTTTGTTTTGTCCGCAGATGCAGGTAATAGCGCTCTCCATTGCCTTTAACTGTGAGCGTCACACCTTGAGCATCAGGGTAATCGGAGCCGTTGACCTCGCGGCGTATTTGGATGAATCCACCATTATTCTGCGTGGTGACCCAACCCGATAAATGCGCGCTAAAGCGGGCATCGGTTTTAACGAAATTTGCTTGGCCTTGTGACAAACCGCCCATCACTTGATCGGAAAAATAACGCCAGCGGCGTTCCGGCTGCTCTTCAAATGCATCGATCATCTTCGTATCGCTCCAGCTGGGGCTGATGAGCAGGCTAAAAATCAACCCGTAGATCCATTTGGTCATCTGCAATTCCCGTCAATTTCAAAACCCTGACTAGGGAGAGCTAGCGCGCATGAGACGATCGCCAAGTCTGGGCGCTGCGCCAAATTAGGCGCGTGCAACGCGGTTTTTCAGTGATAGCTGCGCGCCAACTTGAACCTCAACAAGGTCACCCGGGCGCAAAAACGCTTTTGGGTTGCGCGCGCCGCCCGTCCCATCTGGAGAGCCGGTTGATATAACATCTCCTGCTTCAAGCGGAAAAAGATTCGAAATATAGGCGATTTGCGCGGCGATTGAAAATACCATTTCTTTGGCGCGGCAGCTTTGGCGCAATTCGCCGTTCACAAAGGTTTTGAGGCGCAATTCATCCGGATCCTCCAGCGCATCTTTGGTTAGAATTGCCGGTCCCCAAGATCCAGAATGATAAAAGTTCTTGCCTGCATAAATGCTGTGCTTTTGCCAATCGCGTACCGAGCCATCATTCAAGGCGGAATAGCCGAATACATGGTCCAAAGCCGTTTCTTCGCTGATTTGAAACGCAGGCTTGCCAATCACCACGGCAATCTCGCCTTCGTAATCAAAGCTTTGGCCGGCCATGCCAGCGGGGGGCTGCAGCGGCTCGTGATGGGCCACCATGCTGCTTTGTTCTTTTCCAAAAAGAATGATATGCTCTGGATCAGGCGGCGCCACCCCGTCAACCGGATAGGGTTTTCGATAATTGAGCCCAACGCAGATGATTTTTGAAGCATTGGGGATTGGTTGGCGCAATAGTACCGTTTCCAAATCGATGCCCGCCTCCAGTCGATCTTTTAAAACATCCAACGCATCATCGGCGATCAGGTCTTTTAGGCTGGGCCAGCGTCCCAGAACATCCGCAGGCGCAGGAAAAAACAAGCTTGGCCCAAGTACGCCATAAACAGGGGTATTTTTTACGAAAGCAGAGGCAAGCAGCATAGCCTTAACCTATAAAACTGGCTTCTTTGAGCCGAACTTTGGCGACCAAATCATCATTCACCGGGGTGGGAAGGTCGAATTCTTTGCTCAACAGGGGCACCATACCATTAATCGCGTCGAGTTCTGAGGGTTTCTTGGCTAGGAAATCCAGTAACATTGAGGGGCGGGCATCGGGCATCTGTGCCCCAAAAGCGGTTACATAGGCCACCGGATCTTCGAAGCTAAACGCGATATTTTTAGCTTGTCCCAACCGATAGGCTTCTTGCATTGCAGCCAGCGCAACCATCCAATGATCCGGATCCGCCATCAAAGCGCCTACCGTTTGCTCATAGACAGTGCAGGGCGCGCTAAAGGTGACGTTGCATAAAAACTTTTCCCAAATCAATGTGTTGATATTTTCAAAGGCTTTTGCGTTGAACCCGGCGTTTTGAAACAGCGCTTCTATTTCGCTGAGGCGGGGGGTTATGCCGCCCGTGATTTCACCGATACGGATAAGCTTCATCGCGTTGTGATGGGCGTGTCCGGGGCCCTTCATCGATGCCCCAAAGCCATCGGCCACCCCGAGCAGCACGTTGTGCATCGGCATATGCTGGGCAAGGCGCTGATCTGCACCCAAGCCATTTTGAATGGTTAAAACCAGACAATCGGGCCCGATGACAGGGGCAATGGCTTTCGCCGCAGCAGCAACGCCCGAGGCCTTCGTGGCAATCACGCAGATATCGCATCGCCCGACTTGTGATATATCAATGCTGGCCCGCAGCGTATTTATAACCCGATCACCGCTCGCCCCTGACAAGCGTAAGCCTTTAGCATTGATCGCCGCCACATGCGCCGCCCAAGAATCAATAGCCCATACCTCATGCCCGGCTTCGCTAAGCATACCGGCATAAATTGAGCCCATTGCCCCCACACCGATAATCGCAATTTTCATATTTGGCGCCCCCGGCCTTTTTGTTCGCTTGCTGGCGGTTGCCAGGGCAAGCCGCGTTATTTCGAGGTGTGAAGGTAACGGTCGTGATTTCTTTGTCCAGTTGCTTTTCAACTCTAAGCGATAAAGATCTGTATCTTGCGTTAGGTTTCGGCTCAAGGCAAAATTTTGGGCAGCGGTTGTATGAAATTAACAGCGCTGGCCAGAAGGCATTATTTTTCAAACCCAAAATCAACGTGGCCGTTGCCCCTGCGCGCGCTTTATGTCAAAACGCGGGCAATTGTAGATTGATAGAGCGCCAATATGAGTGATTTCGCAGCCCGCCGTTTGATGATGGTTGATACCCAAGTCCGCCCTTCCGATGTAACCAAATTTCCGATTATTCAGGCCATGTTAACCGTTCAGCGGGAATTATTTGTGCCGCGGGACAAACGCGAAGCCGCTTATATCGGTGAAAATGTCGATTTAGGTGATGGCCGCGTTTTATTGGAAGCGCGCAGTTTGGCAAAAATGTTGGACGCTTTGGACCTTCAAAAAACAGATTTGGTGCTCGATATTGGCGCTGGGCTTGGATATTCCTCGGCAGTGATGGCGCGGATGTCTGAGGCGGTTGTGGCGCTCGAAGATACCCCCGAGCGCATCGCAGAGGCGCAAGATGCGCTCACCGAAGCTGAGGCATATAACGTTATTTTACAGCAGGGTCACCTGGCTGAAGGGGCGGCGCAGCACGGTCCTTACGATGTGATCGTGATTGAGGGTGCGGTTGAGATAGTGCCGCCAGAAGTTGAAGCGCAGCTAAAAGAAGGTGGCCGGATCGCGTGTATTTTTTCTGATGCTGCGTTGGGCACAGCCAAAATTGGATATAAGTTGAATGGTCGGGTGACCTGGCGGGCGCTGTTTAACGCGGGCGCTCCACTCTTGCCGGGCTTTCAGGCCGCGCGTGATTTTGCCTTGTAAAGCGCGCGCCTTGGGCTAAGCTTTTCTCAGGCAGGGTGGCTATGTATTGTAAGGGTCGATGTGCACGATGAAAGTTTTCAAAACACTAAACTTGTTTATTTTATCGGTTGTGCTGGCGGCACCCGTAGGGGCTGGAAGCCTGCAACAAACGCTCGTGGATGCCTATAATAACAAGGGCCTTTTAACGCAAAACCGCGCTTTGCTGCGTGCCGCAGATGAAGATGTGGCGGTGGCGGCTTCTGCGTTAAAGCCGGTGCTGAGCTGGAGCTCGAGCTTGCAGCGACAGTTTGGTTCCAGAAACACC